>Ga0164296_1000049_pt1 | contig 151073 bp, 129 predicted proteins | sample GEODES057metaG_FD_113533 | JGI IMG/M metagenome (GOLD analysis project Ga0164296, IMG submission 113533) | Dystrophic lake water microbial communities from Trout Bog Lake, Wisconsin, USA - GEODES057 metaG | ecosystem: Environmental > Aquatic > Freshwater > Lake | place: USA: Trout Bog Lake... | reverse complement strand
TCATCATCAGCCCGTTACTGGTGTCGCTTACATTGGCATCATCGCCGCACAAAAACTTATTGGTTTGTCTAAGTACACTCGTATTGCTCAGTGGTGTGCTCGTCGCGGCACTCTCCAGGAAGAATTGTGTAACGATATTGCTAGGGAAATCCAAAAGGCTACAGGAGCCGCAGACTTAGGTGTATACATTCAAGCCACACATGGGTGCTGTGAGAATCGTGGTATTATGGCCAAGAGTAGTTTAACCCAGACTACAGTATTGAAAGGTGCATTCAAAGACGACCACGGTACAAAGAAAGAATTCTTTGACAATATTAAAATGCAACAGGAATATGCTTCTAAATGATAAATGCCAAAGACCTGACAGATCAATTAATTGATCGTGCAAAAAACATGCAAAAATTTATTATAGAAAGATATATGGATGTTCCGCCGTTCTTTAATGGTAGTCTTCCATTTGATATACAACATACTGCTGGCGGCCCTTATCGCATATTTGTTTATGCTCTTACAGAAAAAGAAGCCAATCAAAAAGTTGATGCTTGGTTAGATACACAGGTAGATCCAGAAATTTAAGGAATAATAATGGAAGATAACAAATTAGAAGAATTATATGAAGAGTACCTCAGTCTAACGGCAAAACTTGTTAGCAAAGGAGTACCTCCATTAGGTATCGCAGGAGTAATGATGGCACAGGCAATGAGTATGTATAAGACAGCACTTAGTCCTAATGAATACGACATGATGATTGACAGTATTTCAGATAGCAGAGATCAAGTTAAAAGATTTGATTCAGGAAGTATGTTACAATGAACCCACAAATACCAGCTGAAGGCATTTTAATAAAAAAAGATTACGGTGATGCTAAAATCTATGAGATTGTGTGCGAGTGCGGCGATTGCAACCATTCACATACAGTATGGGTAGAGGCAGAAGATATTGGAGTCAATGTTACTATCTATACTCAACAAAAAACCAAATGGTGGAAACTTAACCGCTGGCAAAAGATTTGGACACTATTAACCAAAGGTTACATCGAAGTAGAATCCAATCTTATTATGGGCAAGCAACAAGCGTTCAATTATGCTCACACATTATTAAGTGCTATAGAAGATGTAGAACAATTCAAGAAGGAAAAAAATGAGCAAGATTAAAGTAGCAGAATTATTTTATAGTATACAAGGTGAAGGTAGGTACATGGGTGTACCCAGTGTTTTTTTGCGTACCTTCGGTTGTAATTTTAAATGTGCTGGATTCGGCATGCCCCGCGGTGAACTAAGCACAGAAGCAAACGACATTGCAGAGGTCGTACATTTATATAATAAGTATGAAGAACTCCCATTGGTATCTACTGGTTGCGATAGTTATGCTAGCTGGCATCCTGATTTCAAGGATCTTAGTCCAATGCTTACTACAGATGCTATAGCAGATCGTATTATGGCAATACTACCACAGCCATATTGGCAATCAGAACATCTTGTAATAACAGGTGGCGAACCTTTATTAGGCTGGCAACGAGCTTATCCAGATTTGTTAGATAATCTACAGATGTCTAATCTTAAAGAAATTACATTTGAAACAAATGGTACTCAAAGATTAACTGATGAATTCAAAAAATATTTGTTTAATTGGAAAAACAAACAACGAGAAATTACATTTAGTGTCAGTGCTAAATTACCAGGTAGTGGTGAATCGTGGGACGAGGCTATACAACCTAATATTGTTTGTGAATATGAATGGTTTGGTACTACTTATTTAAAATTTGTAGTAGCTACTGAACAAGATATCGCAGATGCAGAATGTGCTGTAGGTGCATATCGTGCTGCTGGCTTTAGCGGTGATGTCTACTTAATGCCAGTTGGAGGCGTTGAAAGTGTATACAATTTAAATGCTAAAAATGTCGCACTGGCAGCTATGAAGCGTGGATGGCGTTATAGTGATCGTTTACAGGTCCCGCTTTTTAAGAATGAATGGGGAACCTAATGAAACAATTTATTAAGAAATTATTTGGTATTGATAAACTCGAAGCTCAGAAAGAACAGGCATTAGCCTCGGCAGAGCTAGCTATGAATACAGCCAAACAAGCAGAAGAGGCTGCTGAATTGGCCAAGATGACACCAAAGCAACGAGCTAATAAAAGAAAAGAACCTTGGGTAGCCGTATTAGATACTCATATCAATAAGGAAAATATTCGCAATGGATTCTTTGAATTAGATTGGAATGAATACTTCATACAAGAATTAATCAAAGCAGGTTATGGTTTTGAAGCAGATCCAGAAGAACAGATTGTTGATCGTTGGTTCAGAGACTTAGCTCGAAACATGCTGACTGAAGAAGGTCAAGATGCTAGCAGGATAGCTGCAGGATATATTAATGTTAATCGCATTAGTGCTAATCAATCAGAAATATCGTGAGAATAATTGACAACAACGAGTACATCGATTTGTACGATTTTAGTTCTCTTATCAAAGAAGAGGATAATCAATCCCTAATGACTATCAGTAAGAGTATTATTGATAGCGGAAACTATTTTCAAAATAGTCCAAAATTTCAAACCAAAGAAAATTTATTTGCTAGGCCAGAACCAGTATTTCTAAAAATGCGTCAAAGTTTCATCTATTCTTGTTTTATGTTTTTAGGTAAAGAAGTAAGGATTAAAAATATAATGAGTTGGGTGTTTATGACCAGCGCCAAGGATGCAGAAGATAGAAATAACATGTGGCATAATCATCACATTAGTGATAACGATGGAACTACAGATACAGTTAGTGGTCTTTGGTATATACATATTCCCAAGGATGTATCAAATCCAGATTTAACAGGAACTGAATTTGCACTTAATTGGCCTGACAAAGAAGATACAGTTTTTATGAAGCCAAAAAACTTTACTTGGGCAGTCTATCCTAGTAAACTATGGCATAGGCCCGGTATTACTGATTCAGATTCTTATCGGTTTGTTTTTGCAGCAGACATGGAATATTATAAATGACATATATTTTAGTCGACACAGCTAACACATTTTTCCGTGCTCGGCATGTAGTTCAAGGTTCAAGTGACATTAAACTTGGTATGGCTTTTCATATTACTTTTAATAGTATTAAAAAGGCATGGCAAGACTTTGGTGGGACTCATGTAGTATTCTGCCTTGAAGGTCGAAGCTGGCGTAAGGATTATTATAAACCTTACAAGGCTAATAGGCAAGAAGCTCGAGATGCACTTACAGAAAAGCAACAAGAAGAAGATCGTTTATTCTGGGAAGCCTTTGATGAATTCAAATCTTTTGTTACAGAAAAGACTAATGCTACAGTAATGCGACATGAAAACTTAGAAGCTGATGATTTAATTGCAGGCTGGGTGCAAGCACATCCAGACTCAAAGCATGTTATTATTTCAACAGATGGCGATTTTGCACAACTTATCGGCCCTAATGTAAGCCAATATAACGGTGTAGGCGATTTACACATTACACATGAAGGAATCTTTGATGCGAAAGGTAAACCAGTTAAAGACAAAAAGACGGGAGAGCCTAAGCCTGCACAAGACCCAGAATGGATGCTGTTCGAAAAATGTATGCGAGGCGACACATCAGATAATGTATTTTCAGCTTATCCGGGAGTACGCACAAAAGGGTCAAAGAATAAAGTTGGTCTCATGGAGGCGTTTTCCGATCGTAAGGCTAAAGGATATAATTGGAACAATTTGATGCTGCAACGCTGGGTCGACCATAACGGAGTCGAACATCGTGTATTAGAAGATTATCAGCGTAATGTACAGTTATGTGATCTTACTGCACAACCAGAAGAGATTAAAGAAAAAATTCGAGAAACAATTAAAACTAACGCAGTACCAAAAGATGTTAGTCAAGTTGGTATCCGCATGCTAAAATTCTGCAACGCATGGGATATGAAAAAAATTGCTGAAAATATTCAGCAATATGCAGAACCATTTCAAGCAAAATATCAAGGAGATTTAAAATGAGTGCTATTACAGATAAATTAGTTAAGACAAATGAGAGTTTTACAATCAATCGTTACGACAACGGTTTTATGATCGAAGTTGGTGGTCGTGATGATAATGATGATTGGAAAACCGCAAAAGTTATTGTAAGTACCGAAGAAGAATTAATTGAAACTATTCAAGAAGCATTAGCATTGCCTATGGCAGACTAATATGGATTTTATTACAATATTTGTTGTAATTATAGCCGCCTTTTATATTGTAAACAAATATTCAAAAGGCGGTTGTTCGGGCAACTGTAAACAAGGCAGATTACCCTGTAACTGCAAGGAAAAAATTAAATGACAGAGATACACGCAAAACCAATCGTAGATGGTAAATTTTGGATTGTCGAACAAGACGGTGAAAAAGTTGCTACCCTACATAAAAAAGAAAACAATAAATTTTTACTAAGTGGTAAAAACGGTGAAGTCATGTTCAATCGTAAAGATGAACTAACTAAACATTTTGGTGCTGGATTCTTTTTGTCAGGTACCAAAGTTAAGGTTACTCCTGTTGAAGAGCATGAATGTCACGGTTATCCAACTAGTTGCCATCCATATAATGCTATGTATGATGTTAGACGAAAATTACCTTTGTTTACAAAAAGTGCCCAAAGTAAAAGTCTATATTGTGCAGGATATTATGCAGTAAAGTTTAACAAAGGTTGGGTCAAAGGTTTTTGTCCTAAGTTAATAACTATTGAAAGAAACCCCTATCAAGGGCCGTTTAAAAGTAAATTAGAAATGAAGGCGTTGATGCAAGATGCAAAATCAGATTAATACAACTCCTATAACCTTGTTCACACAGCAAGTTCGATCAGCAGAACTAAGTGGAACTAAAACTATCAGTATGGATATTGCCAAAGCTAGATTGTTAGTTTTAGCACTTACTGAGCTATTAGATAAGGTAAATCAAGATTATGAGGGGTTATATCATGCACTTAAAAACTCTACAGAATCCGGAACTGTTAGTGTAAGCATGGATGGCGGAGGCTTTGGTACAAGCGAATGATGATAAATATATGCGTATATATCAGGTACGCATTATGTCAAGACCAAAGCCAAAAGTACTACTAGAGAATATTAATAAAAAGAATTATAAAGCTGAGCAAGTTTTAGAAGCCGAAGCCATTTGGGCTGTTTTTTATAAAGGACAGCCATTCAATCTAAAATCATTTAATAGTCTCACCAGCTACCCTGGCCCTAAATACAAAAAAGTTAGTTTTTCAAATCCAGGTCATGCCATAAATCTAGCTAAAAAGTTAAATTTGACATTTGGCTGTGAAGATTTTCAAGTAGTGGTGCTGACCTCCGGCGCCCTACTAAAATGATACAAAAAGACACTTATACCAAAATTTTTCTGCAACAATGGGGCAAAAGTTTTGATGAAGCCAACATGAAACTATATGGGCACAAATGGTGGCAATCAAACCGATCAAATAAACAAACAAATTTTAGATTGAGTTTAGAAGGTTTTGAGTTTTTAACTACAGAACTCGAATTGACTTGTTATGAAATTCCATTTACCGAGCCAATAGATTTAAGTCCCCAAACTATTATCTTTTTGGAAAGATATATAGATTGTCCATATTTTTTAACCAACCAAAGTATAAGTGTATTTTCAGAACGCAAAAGTTTTGAACTAATGTTGTTTAGTGACGATATAAGGAAATTTGGACTTATAAAAGCCATAAACGAACGACAAAAAGAACAGAATTCCATTGACAAAGACTAAATTCCTCTGTATAATAACACTTGTAGCGTAAACAATTTTCTACAACAATCTCAGAAAGGTATAACATGAGCGAAGTTTACAGTCGTCTAGTAGGACCCACCGGCGCTAAAAAGAGCTTGCGTAAAGCATTTAAAAATCAGCGTCCAATCTTCCTTTGGGGTCCTCCAGGTATCGGTAAATCCGATATTATCAAACAACTCGGTACTGAGCTAGATGCTCATGTTATCGATGTGCGTTTGAGTCTTTGGGAACCTACAGATATCAAAGGTATTCCATATTTTGATTCCAACGATGGTACAATGCGTTGGGCGCCTCCTAGTGAATTGCCAAGCAAAGAACTAGCAGGACAGTATAAACAAGTAGTCTTATTCTTAGATGAAATGAATAGTGCCGCACCTAGCGTACAGGCTGCCGCTTATCAATTGGTTTTGAATCGTCGTGTTGGTGCATACACTTTGCCCGATAATGTGGTGATTGTTGCAGCTGGTAACCGAGAATCGGACAAGGGTGTTACATATCGTATGCCTGCTCCGTTGGCCAATCGTTTCGTCCACTTAGAGATGAATGTTGATTGGGATGACTGGTTTGATTGGGCTACTGAAAATAAGATCCACAAAGATGTTGTTGGTTTCTTAACTTTCAGCAAAAAAGACTTGTACGATTTTGATCCAAAAAGTTCAAGCCGTGCATTTGCAACTCCTCGTTCTTGGTCATTTGTAAGCGAGTTGCTAGTCGACGATGACACAGATGTTGAAACAATGACTGATCTTACATCGGGTGCAATCGGTGAAGGACTAGCTGTTAAATTTATGGCTCACCGTAAAATTGCTAGCAAGATGCCAGATCCACGCGATATTTTGAGTGGCAAAGTTAAAAAGATGGACTCAAAAGAGATTTCAGCTATGTATTCTTTGACTGTGTCTTTGTGCTATGAGCTTAAAGATGCTAACGAAAAGAATGCCAAAAACTGGAATGATCAAGTCAACTGTTTCTTTGAATTTATGATGAATAACTTTGAAACAGAATTGGTTATTATGGGTACTAAATTGGCATTGTCTAGTTACAAATTGCCATTGGATCCAGATGAGATCAAATGTTTTGATGACTTCCATGCTAAATTTGGCAAGTATATTGCAGCCGCAACTGAGAAATAATTTGGTTTAAGGCCACTTGACAGGACCCGCGGGTCCTGTTATAATATATACATAGAGAAACAATTCAGGAGCATAAATGTCACATCAAGATCCAATCATAGATAAAATTATTGTAGCTCGTGTAGGGTTGCTACTCCGTCATCCTTTCTTTGGTAATATGGCTACACGCCTAAAAATACAAGAAGGTTCAGAGTGGATGACTACTGCCGCAACTGACGGACGCTCGATCTTTTTTAATCGTGATTTCTTTGAGAAACTTACAGTTAAACAAATTGAATTTGTTATTGCACACGAAATCCTACATAATGTATTTGATCACATGGGTCGTCGTGAAGGGCGTGATCCACGCATTTTTAACATTGCCGCTGACTATTGTGTCAATGGTCAATTATGTAGAGATCACATCGGTGAGGTTCCTCCAGATATCAAAATTTTCCATGATTCCAAATATTATGGTTGGGGTGCTGAACAAGTATATGATGATATTTTTGACCAAATGGATGAAGACGAACTTAACGCTTTAGGTCAATTACTTGACGATCATATCGATTGGGGCGATCAAGACGGCAACGGAAATGGTCGACCAAAGTACACTAAAGAAGAACTAAAACAAATCCGTGACGAGATTCGTGAAGCAACAATGCAGGCTGCACAGGCTGCTGGTTCTGGAAATACGCCTGCTAGTGTACAACGCATGATTAAAGAATTGACAGAGCCTAAGATGAATTGGCGTCAAATTTTGCGTCAACAAATCCAAAGTACTATTAAGAATGACTATTCGTTCATGCGTCCTAACCGTAAGGGTTGGCATATGAGTGCTGTACTGCCAGGTCAGCAGTTTCAGGAAACTATTGACATCTGTGTTAGTATTGACATGTCGGGTTCAATTAGTGACACACAGGCTAAAGACTTTTTGGCAGAGATCAAAGGTATTATGCAAGAGTATCAAGACTTCAAAATTAAACTCTGGTGCTTTGATACTCGAGTATATAACGAACAAAGTTATGACGGTTATAATATCGATGAGTTCGACAGCTACGAACCAATGGGTGGTGGCGGAACTGAGTTTGATGCTAACTGGGAATACATGAAGGAAAATGATATTCAGCCTAAGAAGTTTATCATGTTTACAGACGGTTACCCTTGGGGTAGTTGGGGTGATGAATTGTATTGCGATACAGTATTCATTATCCACGGTAATAACAGTATTGTTCCACCATTTGGAGAATATGCCTATTACGAAGAATCTAAAATAGCGGCATAACATGGCTATTAAGAATGGCAAGCCCAATCCCCTAAATTATTTTGATCTTAGGAAGGTTAGGTTTGCCTCCCCTCATTTTAAATACATAATACTAGACAAGTTTAATCCTACATATTTCAGTTCTCTAGAGGACTGGATCAATAAGAATTTAAATAACAGGTATTATATAGGACAATCGCTGATGTTAGACAATAAAAATACCATAATTTATTGTACTAAGATAGGCTTTGAAAGTGAAAAAGAACTCAGTTTCTTCACGATTGCATGCCCACTTTTAAATCAGAGATAACTATTATTGTATTTTTAAAGGAGATATCTAAATGACTGACCAAGTACAACAACCACAAACAGATGCAACTGCATCAGCTGCACCTGCGGCAACAGATGCTACTAATGCACCACAACAAAATGTCAATGATTTAACTATCAATGACCTAAGCGCAATGAAAACTATTATCGATATCGCTAGCTCACGCGGCGCTTTCCAGCCAAAAGAAATGATGGCAGTAGGACAAACTTATACTAAATTAGAGGCTTTCTTAGAGCAAGTAGCTAAACAAGCTGATGCTCAAAAAGCACAAGGATAATATCATGGCCAATTTAAAACATGTAGGTAGAATTAAATCTACAGGCAAACGCTGTGTCGTTGCTTATAGAACACTACCTGGCGATGCGCACAATGCTTTAATAATTCCAACTGAAGGTTTAGCCGATAATTACCACGAGGCACTTATCACTGCTGTAGAAAGCAATGCTGGTCAAGAAGCGTATGAATTTGCAGAAGCAATGGATCGTGTATCAACCCCAGATGGCTATAATATGTTACATGCTTTCCATCGACTAGGCAAACTAGTTAAGATCGGAACTAGTGATGTTGAAATGATCCCAACTCCCGGAACTATCGTTTTACTCAGCGAGTTAAATCAAATCATTGCTGAACAACGCGGTGTTGCTGTTGACGAATTATCTATCAGACCTTCCGAAATGGAAAAGAAAGTCCAGGCAGAAGCTAAAGAAGTTGCTACTGTTAAAGACATGGCTCCTGAAAAGAAAACAGATGATCCGGCTCGTACAACATCAGCTAGTGTTAATCAAGATGAGACATCGGCAACCGTTGAAGTTACTGGAACTCCGGAAGAACAAGCAAAACAATATCGTAGTCAAGCTGACAAATTAGCCAAAGAAGCTGCAAAATATCGCAGAATGGCTGAAGAATTAGTTCCTACAGTTAAAAAGAAAACTAAAGATCCAGCATAATGACCAAGGGAAGAACTCTTCCCAAAGAAGTCATTGCGCATTGGCCAGAAGTATTTGGAGAGGTTGAACTTAATGTAATGCCTCTCAGGTACTTGCATTCCGTTTTGGTCAATTTTAAGGATGGCAAAACTTGGGAAATAAAAATAACAGCAAAGACTAAAAGAGAAGGTTGGGAAACTTTTGAGAAATCTTTAAGTGAATTATGTAATAACTACGAAGCTAGAATAGATAATGTTGATTTTAAATTAGATACATTATTGCTTAAAAAACACATAGAAGATAATACTAAAAGATTTTTAAAGAAACGGAAACTATAAATGAATGTTCGATTACTTAGTCACAGTCAACCCACACAGGAATTTGCAAATCTCGGTATCGCGGATGCGCAGGAACTCATTGCGTATTGCGCCCGTGTGTCCAATCCCAGCAATCAACTCAATACAGAAACATCCGAAAAACTCATCAGATATCTTATCAAACACCAACACTGGTCACCACTCGAAATGGTCTCAGCCTGTCTCGAAATCACCACAACAAGAGATATCGCAAGACAAATACTCAGACACAGAAGTTTTAGCTTTCAAGAGTTCAGTCAGCGATATGCTGATCCTACTCAAGACTTGTCGTTCGTACTGCGAGAAGCGCGACTCCAAGATACAAAAAATAGACAAAATAGCATCTTCACTTCTGATACAGAATTACAAGCATGGTGGGATGCCAAGCAAAAATTCATCATTGAGCATAGTCGCCTAGTCTATCAAGAAGCTATAGAACGAGGCATTGCTAAAGAACAAGCTCGTGCTGTACTACCAGAAGGTCTTACAGAAAGCCGTTTGTATATGAATGGAACATTAAGAAGCTGGATACATTTTATTGAACTCCGTAGTGCGAACGGTACACAATTAGAACACCAGGAAGTTGCTATTGCATGTGCTCAGGTAATAGCTGAGATCTTTCCGCTTGCCAAAGATCTTGTAGCCAATTAAAATCATTTATTTTAGCAAGTGCCTCTGGATCAGAGGCATTTTTTTCACCATACTGTCTACCTTGAATGGCACCTATGTATGCGTGAGCACCATAGGCAATATCAGTGTTTAATTTACACCAAAAATATAATCTAGCCAATGATTCTTCATTATTAATTACTGCTAGTTTACAACATTCTCTAAAAGCACTACGCCATGCGCTAAACGCATCTGTATTAAATGCTGTAATATTGCTTACTTCCGGCATTGATTTAAACAGTTTACTAATGCTAGTTGTCATGTCAACCGAACTAGTATCCATATCTAATGTTAATTGGCGAGGTAATAATTTCACTCCACCATAACCATATGTTAATCCATTTACAGGATTTTGGCTTTGCCAAACATGCACAACTTCCCTATCATAACGATTAGTCAAATAATCAAAATCAAATGTTGGTACTATAACTGCGTCACCGTCTACTACCCAAAACATATGAGTTTCAGATAACTTTGCAGCTTCTATATGTGCTTGATGTATACCCTTAACTTTATCTACTCGTTTGGCTTTAGGAAAACGCTGTAGTAGTTTGGCGTAATTATCATCTGCATTAGGTTCATTATAACTGATAAACACTATATCGTATGGTTTGAGTTTACTAGCGACGTCACTGTATTGTTTTTTCTCTACTAAAAATCTAAAATCTATTTCTCGCTTACTAACAGGTTTATGTTTACTCATTAGCATAACGCCAGTATATTTTTCTCCATCAACATCTTGATTTAAGAATACATGGTTTAGTTTGCGATTATAAACATTATGATGGCTGAAATACATGTCAAATTTAAATGTATCTAATATTTCAACCTCTTTTGGAATTATCCAAAACATGTCAGTAATAGAATTAGCTAGGGCGTATTGATAATCTTCATATGTGTCTACGAAAAATCTATCATAAGGTCTAGGGCTACTAGCCTGGATTGATATTTCTTTTTTACTTTTAAAAAATCTATACTCGGCTTCTCGCTGACTTACTTCCGTATTTTTTGGAAATAAACTAACTCCGTCAAAATATTCATTGTTTAAAAATACATGAACATATTGATCATCCCATTCTGATACATCATAAGAAAAATCAAAATCTTTATCGACTATGATGTCGTCCCATACTGCCCAAAACATTTTCGTGAATACTTTTTTCTTAGCACGATCAAAAGTATCAGCTTGTTTAGCCAGAGGGAAACGAGATTTCAATCTCTCCCATTGATCATTTGGTTTGCCGATAAAGACGATATCATACATGTCGTTGTCTTATTACCCTAGGAGTATTAGTATACACAGTTTTAAAGAATTTACTAGATTCAACACATGGATCAAATAATTCTAAACCACATTCATATTTTAGAGTTTCGCCTAGCCCACTTATTTCATACGGCAACATTTTATCAGTAACTTGACTATATTTTTCTTCCCACTGAGTTGTGAGCCAATCGAAGTCTCTGACATTACTATAATCCCAATCTGTACAATTGGTCAAGTAAGCTCCTTCTCTGGCTCCGTAAATTGACCATAAGCCGTTATCGACGTTGGCACCTATATTACACCAAATAAGTAGTCTATGATAATTTTGCCACCAAATATTACGCAAATCTGAGACCTTGGCACCTTGGTCTAAACTCATCTTTACACCCTCACGGAAGCCTGCTCTCCATGCCTGGAATGGACTGGCATTGGTGTAGCTCTCACTATAGTTTTCGTTAAACTGTATATAACGATTATCAAAACAAAATTCTACTTTGCCCTGTACATCATTGGGATCACTATTTTCATGTGTTTTCATTTCATTAACAAACTTACGAGTCCATAGTTTAAGACCGCCATTACCGTACATAAGTCCATTAACATGCACACGACCGCACCAACTAAAAACATTTTCACTTGTCAAACCGAGTGCATCTAAATCAATTTCAACTTCTAAAAATTTTGGATCAACAATGTTATCTGCATCTACTGTAACAAAGTATTCTGTTTCACTAGTTGCAGCACATGCCTTGTGTGCAGCATCACTACCCTTAACCCCATGTACTCTTTTAGCCCAAGGCAACTTGCTTAATAGATCAGCATAATTTTTTTCTGCATTTGGTTCATCATAACTTAGGAAAATTATATCCTGGTCTATAATTTTTATTTTATTGGTCATGTAATATCCTTAATCCATAGGATTCAAAAATTGATTTTGAACTTATAGATATTTTATCTATTTCATTTTCTATAGTCTCTATAAATGGAATTTGAACTAGATCTCTTCCTAGTAATTCTCGCATGTCAATATCAATTGTTCTAATTAAAAAATCAAAATCAGTTTCTAGAGTTACAAAAAATACAACTTTGTTATATAATGATTTCCCTTTCATGCGCTGTCTATAATTTGTACTCAGACTGAATTCCCATACTTGTGATTTGGCCATCCAAGAAACTAAACACTCTGCACTGTCATTAGGTTCTATATATTCAAAGAGATTTTTATTAATCACCATGCCTTGTACATTTTTTGGCACTATGGCGGGTACTAGCTCATCTTCAATTTTGACATAATCTATGATATGATCAAAAAATTTATGATGCCCTAAAATAAAAGGTTCTGCTACCTTAAAAGATATTTCAATAGCATGTTCATAATCATCGTATCGTCTATTGCCGATACACAGCAACTCCCCAGTTACTTTATCATAGTGAGCATAAAATTTTTGTTCGGGAATAACAAATTTAGGAAATTCGTTCATTTAATTCCTTTAATCTTGTTAGGATGTTATCTGATATAAAATCCTTTTCTACATAATGGAAAATTCTACTCTGTCTAATGTTTCCAACAACTAATTCTCCCTTACGATTAAGTACAACTGGTACAGTATTCTGCCAACTGGACGGTATAGGATCCCAACCTTGAATTGCAGATTTCATGTGTACAAATTCTAACGGAGCAACTTGATCAAGTGCTAGACTATGTAATTGGCTTAATTCAATAGCAATAGCACTAGCTAGATCCATACTACACCAATCTTGATACATTTCAGGTGCGAACTTAGTCCAGCACCATTGCCAATTTTTACAAACAAATTCTAAGCATCGATAAAATTCATGCGCCGAATCAGATTTTTTAAAATAATGTAAGGCAAAATATGGATTAGTTAATTTGTTTTGAATAAATGCTTGTCTATGTACTGTATCCACAACAGTTTCTAATTTATAATTTTTAATTCTTGAACAGAATTTAATATCATAATTTGAACAATAATCCCACCATGTTGAAATATCATCAAGAACTAGCATGTCGCTATCTAAAACAATAGTCTCATCATATGGTGTAGCATGGTACATCTTCCAACGATGTTCTGCTGCCAATGGATCATTTTCATTTTCTTTATACCATGGTATTGGTATTATTTGATCAAAAAGATCAGCAAACTCATCAGGTATCGAGTCATTAGTAACAATACTAATATTATTAATATTTGATTGACTATATTTTATACTTAACGCAAGGGCGCATGACTGCCTAACATAGTCTATATTTTCAGTATTTTTTGCAAAAATTAAAAATCCCTTAGACACCCGAACCTCCTTCAATAAATCTACTAAGACTATATTTGTTCATGATGTGAACATCTGTATCAGTGATCTTAGCAAGATAGTATTCACCTAGATGTCGAGGTTTTTCAATTAGAAATTTCATTTTGTTATCATCTATATTAACAAGAATATCTTTGTCTGTAGAGAAAAATAATTTTCCAGGTAGCTCCGTGGCAAATTCTCCGTTAGTTTTACCATTCATAATGTGTATAGCAATACTAAAAGCATAGTCATTTCTATATAAAACACTTTCTATACTATACAGAACTCTAAAATAATTCCAGTTAATTTTTATGTATTCGATTAGGTCAAAAAATGCTTCTGTTATCGTAGTTTTTTGAAAGACAAATACTGTGGCCCAGTAGAAGGGAATTGAGTACTGATTCATTCTATCAGTGCGGCCCTCATTACGCCATGTGGCAATGTCAAATCCTTTTTTGTATATCTGGAAATCAGTATCGAGATCTAATGCCATTTGTAGCAAGTTTGAATTTATGACAAAATCACTATCAATGACTAGTGTCTTATCGTATGGAGTTAATCTATAAACACTATTCCTAGATTGATTACGCCAACTTAACATTTTTCCTGCTATAGTTCCATCATTGAATTGACGACTATAATTAAATTCCTCACTGATAGTAATAACATTATCAAAACCGTGATTAGGGTAGTTGCCTTCAAGCCAATGCGGGCTATCTGTTATTAGAGTTACAGGAATATTTAGGAATTTTTTAACTTTATCAGCGGCATAAACTGCCAGCCTGGTATAATCGATAGCATCATTATTTAAAGCAAATAATACTGCACCTACTGTCATAGTTCGACTATATCTTTGATTCGTCTTTTAGATTTAATCTCTGTAAATTTGGCACTATAGTCATTCAATGCACTATAGTAACGATCAGTAATTTCACTAAAAAACTCGTTAACATCTTTTATTTCTACCGGAAAATTATTTGAGTCAATGAAACTCACATCTTCATCATGACCTAACTCTATGGTCATTTTGACGAAGCTCAATAATTTGGGTGTAATAAGAAATGTTCCGCCGTTCTTATAAAATACACAGCGTTGATTAAATTCTTCTAATATTATGCGCCTTTGATTTGACAATGTAGCCATGTAATTGGCTGTTTCAAAGGCTTTTTCTATGCGTTCATCCATGATAACTCCACTAGTATAACATTATATACTAGTATAATTATCCATGTCAACTTGATTGATTTAGCAGTTTTGATTAAGCGAAGAAATATACACCACCACTACCACCACTACCACCACTAGTTTGGCCGCCGCCGCCACCGCCGCCGCCTATGCCGCCTGTTCCATTGCCGCCATTAGATCCGCTACTACCGCCAAATCCGCCGCCACCTGGACCACCGGATGAGGTAAATCCGCTTCCAGAAGTACCGCCACCACCACCACCACCGACTTCAGCTGATAGTGGACCTAGTGCTAAAGATGACCCAGCACCGCCGGGGTTTCCTACATACGAGCCGCTGGCTGCAACACCGTTGCCACCGTTGCCACCGCCTGACCCGGCACCTCCACCACTTGTTCCAGATCCAGGATTTCCGCCACCGGCAGATATTTGGGCTTTTAACCCTCCTGAAGAGTTATACCAATTAACTGTTGTTGTGCCACCTGCAGCCCCGGCCCCACCTCCAGAACCAATTGAGAAAGTAAAGTAATCACCCGGGCTGACAGAAAAATCACCGCTTTGATAATAGCCGCCGCCGCCGCCACCGCCGCCGGGAGTCCATACAGTTCGAGATCCCAGGAAGGCAAGCCGGACTACTGTGCTAGTAGCAGTAGCGCCGCCACCACCGCCGCCTATAGCAATTAAATTAACAACAGTTGCACCAGAAGGTACTGAAAATGAATAACTTCCCGGACTACTATAAGAGTATACTTGTCTAGTGCGGTTATTGGCCACGATCAAAGAATATATATTTTGTCCGTAAAATCCGTTTGAATCTGTGGCACGCATAGACCATGCCCAATGTCCTTCAGTGTTACAAGTCCCAGATACTGTACCATTGCTCGAATTTAATGTTAGTCCGGGTGGTAATCCATCACTGGTTCCGTAAGGAGGTGATGACGGTGCAGTAGACCAAGTAATAGTACCAGATCCTCCCGAACTTGAACAACTTAATGTATAACTACTGTTCAATCCTACTTCACCTGTATAACTGCCAGGTCCATTAGGTGTAACTGTTATTGTGGGACCAGCTACACTAAGATTATAATTCTGTTCACCGTAGAATCCATAACTATCTGTAGCTGTGATAGTAAAATTAAAATTACCTGCTTGTGTCGGTGTTCCCGATATTATATTTCCACCGAATGATATTCCTGACGGTAAGTACTGATAGGCCGACGAAGGAGGAACATTACCTTTGATAGCGTAAGTATATGTTCCAGCTCCACCAGTAGCTGAAATAAATCCTTGATAATTTGAATAAACCGTAGTAGAACTTGACCCACTAAATCCAATACTGATTGTAGGTTCAATCACATAACTGCTATAGGATTGAGTCCCAATAAAACCTTGAGCATCTGTTGCTTGTAGAGTAAATGCCCATCCACTAGTAGGGGCACCTGTTGCCACTCCACTTAGAGTGGCTGTACTTTGATTGTAAGATATACCTGCAGGAAATGATGAGGAAACTAAAGTAATGGCGTAGGGTGCAGTGCCACCGCTGGCTGTAAACTGCTGGCTAAATTGAGCTTCGGCTGTGGGTGCTACAGACAAGGTTTGTGGACTTATTAATATAGGAGTTGCTGAACTAGAACGGTCATTGGCTGCTGTAAAAATAGTACCGGCACCGACACCGGGCGGTGATATCAATACAAATCTACTGCCTGCATTAGGGCCAACAATAATGTAGGTACTAGGTGTGGCTAATTGAATGGTGCTACCAATAGTACCTTGTATTGGAGTATCAGTACCCTGACCCTGACCTACATACTGTGTATTGGTACTTGTAGCTAAATCTTGCCAGCTGATATTAAATGTAAATGTATTATTTGATGAATTCCAAGATCCGTTTATCTGATACTGGTTAGGAGCATAAATTAATCCGCCAGTATTTGGGTTGTATGCTCCACCAGTATCTGTAGGACTAGTACCTCCGGCGTTGGGAGTAGTACAAATGACCAACGGAGTGTCACTGGTAGGAAAATTATAAAAACCATAATTATTAATAGTAGCAGTAGTACCACTGTTACTGCTAGTTATACCTTGAGCCCCAATATAGATAATACCCACACTATTAAAAATACTGTTCCAACTAAAATCTTTTGTAGTGGCACTACCAGTCGTCCCGCCGCTGATACTAGAATATAACTGAATTGTTCCGCCATTATTGAAAAAATATCGAGCTCTATCGTAACTGGCAAATGTCACAGTTATTGTTTGAGAGGCAGAGACATTCCAACCAGGTGATAAAGTTTTTGTAGTAGAAGTAACACTTGTATTTCCGGTATATAGGGAAAACTTGTTGGCTGAAATTGTTGATGCTACGGCGCTGTATTGTGATATAATAGCAGCACTTATACTATTATCAGAAGTTGGAACTGTTAAATTACTACTATAATCAACACCATAAATTTTATAATAGGCATTTACTAAATCATAGAATAGTTTTTGCATGTCAGCCACTGAAACTTTACTAGCGACACTGCTTGGATTTCCTGCGCCTGTTGCGCCAACTACTGGACTACTGCTAACCTGCTGACCCCAACCATAAGATGGATCAGACTCACCTTGTGTTCCATGGGTTCCGTAATTGTCTCCATAGATGTTAGAAATAGCAGTTTGTATACTATTATAATCTGCTACTGATATAGATGAGTTTTGGGTCGCCATTCTTATTCCTTTTACCTTTGGTATTTATTTTTTACATACCTAGGCTAAAAAATTAATCGTTTGCCAAAGCTGTAATTGTATTAGCAGTCAATGTTGGTGGATTTACAGATACATATGAAGTTGTAGGATAACTTATCTGCACTGTGCTGGATATAGTACCGTTGACTACCACATCATATCCATAGGTTGGGTTAGAACTTCTGCCTACAGCATCGACCCATTGTACTAAAAATGAAAACTGACATGTAGTTGGATTAAAGCTAGCTGAAATTTGGTAATAGTTATTTAGATAAATCCCGCCGTCACTTGCTGCACTAGGTACATTTTGTCTAAAAATAACTACAGGAGTAGATAAGAAAGTACCAAAATAGCTTTCTTGTTGTATAGTTGCTGTAGAACTTGAATTGCCAGTTTGGCTGATACCATTAGCCGATAATACTATTGTTCCCATATTATTAAATATGGCCTGCCAAGCAGAATCTTTTAGTCCGGTCGGACTTGCAATACTAGCACTAAATCTTATTGTTCCGCCAGCATTAAAAAAGTATCTAGCTGCTGCACCTGCGCTTACCGACTGTCCTCCAGCATTGGTATATCCATTAAATGTTGCAGTTACACCTTGGGACAACTGTGTGTTCCACCCACCTGCATATGTTTGGGTATAAGGAGTAACTGTTAATTGATTACTAGCAACAGCAAATTTATTCGAGCTTAAGGTCTGAGCTGCTAACGCATAGGCAGCTCTGTCAGATTCTGAAATTTGATAGTGATAACTACTGCCTAATGCAACATTATATGGCTCTGGCAAACTGCCGCTATAGTCGGTTCCAAATACATGATACCATGCTTTCAATATATCTAATCTTAAATTATGCCACTGCAATGCTGTTATTACATTAGAAGTGGGAGGACCACTTACTAGTGAGCTAGAATGTGTTTGACCCCAACCTGTTGTGGAAGAACTATCGGTAATTGAAGCTGGGGCAGCCGGAGCTGTTGGATCACCTAATAATGCTGCAACTGTTGTTTGTATACTGTTATAATCACTTGCCAGTATATTTGTGTATTTTCCAGACATGTACTTCCTCTTTTATAGAATGACACACTCAACAAGTCTCATGCCTGTTTCGTTACTAGTTTCTAAAGATACTGCAAACACATCACTAGATGGGCCAAATGTTGCTTGAGCTGTACCATTCGGGCCAGCTACCAATCTTTGTCCTTTAACTACCGGTCCTGTCACTTTAACTGGAATACGACCTTTCAAAGCAATATATGTTCCGCCCTCTTGTTCACTATTCATCATCACACCCGGATTAGTGCTCACTGCACCAATAGCTTTATCACCAATATTGGTAGCAGTAACTTCTTTTTCTCCGCCTACGCATACTACTGTACCTGGAGAATATTCTTGATCGCATAGATATTTTTCTGCTAAGTCCGCATAATTTGCCATTGTTGCAGTACCAATAAAATAACTAGCTGAAAGACTACCTGCTGTAGCTGTAATTCCATTTACAGTTTGGCTTGTGGCTGTCCTTACTGCTATTGTATTTGCATTAGCACCGTAGTCAGGAAGAATGGTTGCGCTATTAAAATATAATCCTGTAGCAGCATCAGCTACACCGCCTTTAAATGCAGTAGCCCATACCGTTCCCCAGTAGTTGGCCTGAGTTCCTAGATCATTTTGTCCTGCTGCACTTGGCTGAATATTACTATGTGTAAATTTTGCAGATGTATAATTAGCACTATTGTAGGTTACCTGTATATCGATCTCATCATTTAATAATGATTTGATAGTAGGTATTGATCCATTATTATAAATTGTTAGTTTGCTACCAACAGTAAATCCTTGATCGCTAAATGTAACAGGATTTGCAAAGTTGCCGCTTGCACCTTGTACAAAGGAACTTGCTGGTAATCCGCCTAATAAGTCGGCATTGGTAGCTGTTCCCCAAAACCTATAAGATGTTGCTTGAGAGTTACTAGGTTGAGTTACTCCAACAGGACTAACTGTACTATCATTAGTATATGCTAGTGTAATACCTTGATGTATTTCAGTAAATCCGGTTATTACATTGCCTGCACCGCTACCAATTTTAAAGGTTGTATCTGACATAATAGCAACTACTACACCATTATTAACGCCTTTAATAATAGGATGACTGACATTTGATGTATCTAAAACACTAGTAGATATCCATTGTGTCTGTCCTGTAAATGCAGAACTAGTTTGAGGTCCAACTAATAAAAATTGATTTGTACCAACGCACACATTCAATTGGCTATTTGTACTGTCATACCATAAATCACCTACGGTTAATCCTGCAGGTTGAGTTGGACTAATTTCGCTTCCGCCTGTAGTTCTATATTTGCTTCCGTCCCAAAATCTTAATTTTCCGCCTACAACCGAAGTATCAAACCAAATTTGTCCAGGCAATGGATTAGCTGGGCCAGAATTACTTGCAAAATTTTCTAAAAGGTACACAAAATTTTCATTTTGAATAGCACCATAGCCAGCATAATTTTTACCTACTAGCTTTAAACTTGTTGATTGATCAACTGTACCGTCTGCGATAACGGCAATTTGTGTTCCATTTGTTCTCGAAATTGTATATGGCATTGCGGAGTCCTTATTCCTAGTATTTATGCGTTAGAAGCTTTGTAATTGTACCCGCTTCCAGGTACCTTGACCTGTTGTTCCGCCCGCAGTACACACATATAGATAATTAGCGTCCCAGGCAATTTGTCCTGTTACTCCTGCATCTGTACTACTTGCTGGAGTTAAAGAATTTATACGCATAGTTCCATTTACATCTAAAGTAGCTTGAGGAGTATTTGTGGACAATCCAACATTTTGTGTTGCTGCTTGTATATAAAAACTATTTTGCGGACCATTAACTGTGTTTGTTATAACAGCAAAATCTTGGACAGTATTGCTAGATGTAGCTGGTTTTATTGCAAACAATGTATTTGATACTGATATTTGTACATTACCATTAGGTCCTAAAATTAAAGGATTGGTACTGTACATTTTTAATTGCGAGAACATTGTAGAATCAGCAGTAGTTGTAACAAAGCTACTGGCTGTAAATCTGCTGACCCCATCTACTCCAACAAGACTTAGAGCAGAACTAGCTAGAGTGTTGAAAACAATACCGCTGGTTGTGATACCACCCGTTACAGTACCGGCTGTAATCTGAGAAGTTGTTATCGAACTAGCAAAACTAACTGAACTTGTAGTACAATTAACTACTACCCAACTACCATTATAACCACTTGGGTTTATACCTTGTACAGTTATTAAAGAACCAACACTAAATGGAACCGTAGGCTGGGTAGCAAATGTTAAAGTAGCAGTAGTACCGTCACCGGTGGCGTTAATCGTAGTCAATGTTGAACTAAATGTACTATAAGAACTTGCATTGAACCCAACGCCTATGCTGCCAGTAAATCCCGAGACTGGATTTAATGGACTAAATGCGTCTTTGCTGAATATACCTATTAGTACACCTGCAACATACATTTCAACTACAGTATGAGAAACATTATTTGAATCGATAATATCAGTTACTTCAAATCCACTTAATCCCTGTTGATTGGTATATTGTGGTCCTACAAGGAATTCTCCGGAACCGTCATTTACATAAACTTGCTTCCTATAACTATCAATCCATATATCGCCTTGTACTGTTCCCGGATCAGTATTTGACACGATAGTCCCAGCGGCAACTTTAAAAGTTTTAGCAACAGCATCATATACTTTTAACCTAGCATTAGCTGTATCGTACCACAGTTGTCCTGCTATAGGATAGTTAGGTGCTGTAGAATTGGCAAAATTTTGTAATAGATTGACAAAATTTTGATTAAAATATTGACCATAATTTGTTGCATTTTTACCCACTAAGGTAAGACTTGTTGCTGTGGTATCGAGGGTGCCGTCATTAATTGCAATTAGTGTAGACCCGTCGGAATTTTTTATACTATATGTCATGCTATGTGTCCGGTATAAATGATGTAGTTGACAGTTTGATATGGATTCATAACATTGAATGATTGTCCTAATGACTGTCCAGCTGGTAAAGATGATGCATCAACACGCCCGCTATTAGCTAATCCGACGCCAGTATTTCCTGGATTTACTACATTGCCTTGAGCAGATGTATCTGAAGATGTGTTAAACCCAACTCCAAAATACTGGCCGCCGTTATCACTTTTCATAGTATGTTTATGGTCAGGCAGATTAGCCAAAGTCAATGATTGGGTTTGGTTTCCGTTATGAGCACCTAATACTGTAGATTGATAATCTGACACATTATTAGCTCTTCCGAGTGCTCCGCCAGTAGCTACACTTGAATTACCGACTTGAACTTGCAAGTTATTGTTCATGTTATCAGCACCTAATGGGAACCTACCTCGTAAATCAGGTAATTTAAAATATCCAGAATGTACAGTATTACTAGCGCCATAGTTAAATGCAATGACTTTAAATAGTGCAGAATAAATTGTCTGACTTACTTCACTTCCGTCACACAACAAATAGCCACTTGGTGGAGTTGATCCGCCAAATGGAAAAATAGATCCAATCGGTACTAATGGTACATTAGATAAAAATTCTGCCTTGTTAGTCTGTTTAAGTCCTGCTCCGGTGCCGTCTGTATTTGCTGAACGATATATCAAGAACGCATCGTTATCAAGGCTTCCAGATGCAACAGCCCTTGCAGATCCATCTGCATTAGTGGTAATAAATGTTGGATTCAATACAGTTTCTAATGTCAAATATCCTGTTTCTGTTGCTCCATTAAATGGAACTGTACCAACAGTAATTAAATCGCCAGTAATTTGAAATTGTGTTGCACTAGCTAAAACAGCTGCACTACCTGTAATGTTACCAGTTAGTGTTCCAGTAAATGATCCCGATATAGTTCCGGTACTATAAAATGTATCGGCATAAATGGTTCTAAACGGTCTTGCTACGGTACCGATGTCATATTTATGAGCACCACCATCAGTTCCCGGTAGTATAACTGCTCCGCCAAGTTCTGTACCTGAATCACCATTTGACAAATTATTAATTAAAATACCGCCATTGCTTGCATTTGGCTGCGTGGCATTGATAACAATATTGCCGCCAAATCTACTTTGTTTTCCTACACCTGTGCTGATACCACCAAGTGTAACAATACTACCAATGCCAATAGCCGAAGAAGTTGTAGTATCTTCAACTAGTAAAGGTCCGGTGGATTGAACATTACCAATGATATCTAATGTAGCGGTTGGGTTAAGATTATTTTGCCCAATGCCAACTCTAGTTTTAGAATCAATATGTAATACCGTAGTTTGGCCTTCAGATTGACCACCTAGTGTTGCATTTAAACTAAAATCAATTCCCTTGCCGCTTGTAAGTGTTACGGCGACATTATTACCAATTGGATTTGTAATTGACAATGTTCCGTCGCTGCCAATGAATACTCCATCATCACTTTGTATCTTTATTGGAAAACTAGTAATACTTGTAGTATCGCCTCTTAAAAAATTAGAAGCTAAGATGGCTGAACCGTTAACATTTAAACTATCTGCCGCTGAAGATGTTCCCCAAAATTTTGTCGGTGCAGTGGTACTAGAGGCATTAGTTGCATTAAGGGTAATACCTTGATTGATTGAATTAAATCCACTAATAGTTGTCTTAGGTGTGAATGCACTGTCACTAATAACGGCTATTCTATTATTATTTGAATACAAACTAATAACATTATGTGCGCCGTTAGCATTATCATATAAAGTTTCAGTTTGCGGACCAGAATTAGTCCCACCGCTAAATTGTGGACCAACTAAAATCCAATTACTTCCAGAAAAAACATATAATTGTTTATTTGTAGTATCTGCCCAAAGATCGCCAACTGTGCTGTTTGCTACAGCAGGAGCAGTTTGAGATTTTTTGACACTACCTGCAGCACTCCAAGTAGTTCCGTCAAAGACTTTTAATAAATTAACCCCGGGTGAATTATCAAACCATAGTTGGCCCTGTACCGGTGTTCCCGGTATAGCTGAATTAGATGCGCCAGGAGCTTGTGGTGCTGCAAAATTTTCTAACAAGTGTAGTAGATCATTTGCCAGGTATGGGGCATATCCAGCATAGTTTTTTCCAACAAATGTAAGATTAGTCTGAGTATTCAGTGTCTGGTCTGCAACTGTGATTGCAGGTTTTGACGAATTAGTATTTTCAGTGTACGATACTTGATATGGCATATATTATACTCCTGTTGCGCCAGTAAGGCTTTGAACTCTCACTGTATAATCTATCTGTATTAGACGATTTAAACTTTTTTGCACAGGATGAAATACCACATGTGTTAAAAGTAACGGTGTTTTTGTAGTATAGTTATATGAAACAAGACCAAGTTCATCAATAACTGCTGGACTATTGTTATTATTTGTAGTGTCAAATGCACTTTGTCCTGTGATATTTTCACCATAATCTAATAGGCAAGTTACTAAAATATCTGTATAGTTTGTGCCCGTAGTATGTCTTGTTTCTAAAAAATTCCTTGTAGGATCATTATTAAGGGTGTTAGTTTGATCAACTATTTTTGCATAGGTTTGATTATAAAGAGCAGCATTTGAACCAGAAGTATTCGGGGTCAAATATGTAATAATACCAGTGGGGTCAACATAAGTACCACCGTTTCCAAAGGCCATTTGATTAATAATCCCTTTACCGCTATTGCTAACACTTTCAGCGAGAGCTATACTCATATTTTCGTAATGGATTGCGTTTGGTTTATCAATAAACACTTCGCCTGTTGACGGATCGTGTATTTTGATATGCCCTCGAATATAAATTCCAGTTTTTTCGTTACCTTGCATAATGATCTCTCTTGATTCAATATTTATCTATACAAATTATCTGCTAGTTTTATCCTACAAACATAATGTAGCATAATGCTTTATATGGAGGCAAATTAGCTCCAGTAGGCGACGATCCTGCTGCATCTGTAGCTGTAATTCCCGTAAGAGCCATACCTGTATAGTACCTACTTTGATCACTGTCTGTAGCAGAGGACCCGGCCGCTCCATAAGTATTAGGCACTACTGGGAATGGTACTCCACCTTCTGCGTAGGGGTCTTCATGGTGATGACCGGGATCAGTAATTGAGTGCGTATGATATGGCAAAGTAGTATCTGCAGATCCGCCCGTTTCCCCCACACTATAGGATCTACCGGCTCCTACAATGAATTTGTCTCTAAGATCAGGTGTACCATTAGTACCATCACATAATGCCCAATGTGCAGGCACTGCATTTACATCACCATACCACAAAGTAATAACTCCGTAGACCACGCCAGTTCCTGTTGGTCCTACATTTCCTTGAGGGATGACAAAATTTAAAACTGCAGCAGTTGATGTTCCAGAATTAGTAACCGATGGTGTTGACCCCGGAATACCTTGTGTAACTGTGCCAACTGAAATAGTACCGGCTGGGCCAATGATCGTGTCGCCGGGATCCCCTTTGGCTCCTTGTGGAATTGAAAAATTAAACACCGCAGCCGATGGCGTGCCGCTATTGGTTATTTGTACTTGACTTCCTGAGGCTAGAGTGGTCACTGTCCCTAATGTAATTGTACCAGATGCTCCGGTATCTCCCTTAGCACCTGTAGCACCTTGTGGGCCTTGTCCGCCCACTAGTCCTGCTGTTGGGCCGAGCCAGTTTCCGTGATTATCGATAAGTGCCACTCCGCCCATACTCAATCCTGTAGTTAGGCTTATGGTTGCTGCATTAATGTTTGTAGCAACATTTAGACTAGATAATGTTCCAACTGTGTTTAATGAGGAATTAGTTAAGGTAGTTGGTAAAGTGTTGCCAGTAATCGCCGATGCTGGTACTGTGATACTACCGCTAGCTCCTAATGCAATAGTTGTTCCATTGATAGTTACATTTGGATTAGCTAGGTAACTATTTGTAATCGGTGTTGCACTCCATGTTCCCGAGGTGACAACTCCCAATGTTGTCAAATTTGAATTAGTTACAGTCGATGCTAATCTGTTTCCAATCAATGTACCAGCATCAACACTTATATGTCCGCCTAGTGGTTGCCACGATCCGGCAGCATATACTAAAAGTTGACTTGTAGAACTGTTATATAAAACTGCTCCCGAAGATGGAGTTAGTGCATTTATAGAAGTTTGATCATAAGTTGGAAATACCACTGGTGCAGTGGGAACAATAGCACCTGTAAATGAAGAAGCAATTATTCCTGTACTAACATTTAAATTTAATGTAGCAGCATCATAGGTAATTGCTGCATTAGGGCTAGCAAGCCCTGCACTAATAGTATTATACTGATGCTGTAAAAGTTGGATTTGTCCTTGCAAATTAGTTTCTTGGTTTTGCCATCCGCTTATTTGAGCATAATAATTTGCAATAAGCCCGGCTTGTGATACTGGGTCTAATCCACTTATTGTGCTTTGAGCAGCTGTTATCTCACTTTGTAAAGTTGAATACTGTGAATTTAGTGTAGCAATCTGGCTTTGTAAATTTGCCATCGCTTGCTGAGCAGTAATAGCGTTACCTGTAATTTTAAGAGTAGAGACATCTACTTCAGTAGCAGTAACATTACCTGTTAAATTTCCTGCTACATTACCTGCTACATTACCTGTTAAATTTCCTGTGACATTACCTGCTACATTACCTGTTAAATTAGCTACTACAGGATTTGCCAAAGAAAAATTTAATGTATTAGATGTAGTATTAGTAGTAACTGTAATATTACCGCCACTAGTGATATTCAATGTATCAGATAATAACGCAGCAGAAATATTTGATTGGCCAGGTACAGCAATATTTTTAAAGGACCCACTATTTCCAGCTATGTTTGTTATAGTAACTACGCCGTTGGTGTTACTTACACTAATCCCTGCTCCTTGTACTATTCCTTTGACCGAAGCTGTTGTTAATGCCGCATAGAGTTCGCTAAAATTAGCATTTATTTTCTGAGCACCTGTTCTAAGACTATCCCCGGTGCCATCATTGGTTGTATTTCCTAAACTTATTATTTGCTGCGACATTTTATTTTCCTTGGTCGAAAGTTAGATTTGTTTCATCAAAAGTATCAAAGATGTTATCAAATGTATCTTTTAAAACATATTTGTAACCATAATTCTGTATTCCAGTATACCATACCGCCGGTGTTGCTTTGATAAACTGAGCTACGGCGCCATTATCATTTAGTATATTTACAGTTTTCTTACCGTCAAAATCCACACCAGTCATCTTGATTACTGTTACTCCTGTGCCCGGAGTTAATAAATTAGTCAATGTGACCTGTGCTGATATTCCGTCTACTGTAAAATCTGCTGGGAAGGTAACATCGCCTTCGGGACTATATGGTGCTTGATTTACATTAAACACTGCATAAGAATTCTTTTTAAGTCTTATGTTACCTATAAAAAATACCCAATTAGCACTATCCGATGCAAAATTTGTAGAACTAGTATGTGCTGTGATACATCTATATTGATAAGGACCCACAGTTACTATAGTACCAACAACATAATTTGCTCCAGATGCCCATTCAGAAGTCACGTCATACCCGCCTACAAATACTTCAACTGAATCATAATTGTGTTGTGTGTTAAATGATGGAATAATGGATGGTACAAAAGTCGTGTTTACTACACTTGTTCCATCTGATACTGTTTGGTCAGTAGTTATAGTATCTATATATGGAATGGTAGATCCCGAACCTATGTCTTGTACATACGAGCCAGCTTTGTGTATAGCCGGAGTTCCAGTGCCTAATGTACCTCTACGAAGTTGCCCTAACACATTACCATTCAATGTAAAGTATTCAATACGCTCACCCCTAATCTCAATTATACCGGGCTTGTTGCTAGATACATTTGGTATATCAAAATTACTAGCATCAACAACTGTTATAGTTAAGTCTGTTGGGAATAAATCATTAACTAATGTAGTCTGTTTATTAAGACTCAATCGTTTATAAACTGTTCTATTGAGCATATCCTTAAATTGCATATATGCAACACCGTTAGAAACAATAGTTCCACCGAAAGTTATTATAGTAAATTGATCAGATACGATTGATGGGGTTCCTAATCTTATATTTTGATTACCACCATATAGCACATAATCAACATTAGGTGTAAGTAATTTTCCATTTTTAATTACCCAAACATAGTTTTCATCTATAACAGATCTATCTAAAGGAATAATTCCCCCTAAAATTCCATTTAATTTATAGTATGCCGGTGTATTAGGTGTTAAAGCAGATAATGCTGTAGCACTTATTGTACTTCTCTCAATATTCAATATATCATGATTGTAATAACTTATAACTTCAACTTCTGCACCAACTGATGGGGGGACAGCAAATTTTATTTGCGGTGCAAAAATACCGGTAGGAGGAATATATAGATATCCAGCATCAGTCCTTGCACTTATAACCATAGTTTTTCCTGAATACTTTCCTAAGACACTTTCAAATATATCAACTGAAACTCCGCTTATATCTAGATAGTAATCAATACCGGGAGTAAGAGTAATTGTGCCAATAGTTACAACGATGTCTTGGGCTGATATAGAATTAGGAGCCACTCTGTTAGGATCTAAAACATAAACTGTTTGACCCACTGATAAAGTAAAGTAACTAGTAGTAGGAGCAGTTAAAATATTTTGCCCAACTCGAACCAACATATTTGTTTCGGCAGGTAAGCTATTACCAACTATGTTGTTTAAATTAAACACTGTAGTTGACCCATCTGGTACAATATTTTGCTTATTGACTATACTAAATGTTTGGTCGACACCATCGACTATAACAAAATTAATTAAAGATTGTAAGCTAGGAACTTTGCCGAAGCGAATGCCAATAAGATTTGGGGAAACATAAGTATTATCAGTTTGGAATATTTCGTATGGTAATTCTACACCGTCAACATAGACTATTGACGTGACATTGGGTCTCCAAGTTACATTAGTAACATATTCAGCTCGTACTCCGTCGGCAACAAAATAATCGATATCAAGAATATTGGCTCCATTGAAACCAATACTTACTATAGATACTAAAGTATGCAATGCTGGAGCATTAGTTAAAATAATTTGTTTATTTCTATAATCAACTGAAAAATCTGTTCCAGAAGTTAAAATTGTTTGAACTCCGGCTAGTATAGTTTTTACAATTACAGCTGCTTTACTATTCGGTGTCTGACTGATCGCAAATATTGTTGTGCTACCGTCGGCCAGATAATTATCTGTACGAATGAGTGCTGTGGCAGTTGTAGGTTTTTCAAATACCTTTATAGCTAAAGTATCAAAAACTTGTCCCGGTATAACTTCTTCAGGAGCAGAACTGTTAACTGTCGATATTAAATTATCACCATCTAATATAATATCATCTGCAAGTAATCCTGTCGCAGTTCCATAAGTTAAATCTCCGCCACTTATTGCAGTATCGTAATCATTTGTTTGTAGATTGACAGTTCCGTCACTAGTAGACTGTCTTACAATAAATTCATCACCGTCATTAACTGTAAAAGATGCAGGTATAGTGATAGTAGAATTTATACTATCTGCAAACACTGTGTTCATAACTGCATTTGTATTAGTTTGTAAATTAGTTCCATAATTTGGATCATCTAATCTTACATCATTCAGATAACTAGCAATCGAAACAACTGTTCCGGCAGCCAAGGGTGATGATAAAGTTATAACTCCTTTTCCTGTAATATCAAATTTAGGTATTACATTAGGTATAGTTCTTGTAAATGTTGCCGAAGAATTTAGGGGAATAGCATAACTGAATGATACCACTGAACCTGATAGAATATTTTGAGTTATATTTTTACTTAGGGTAATTGTGTTAGTTGAATTGTTTATTGCTACAACCTGGGTATTTGAACTTATGCCATTAAATCCAATCCCTGTAATTAAGGCCCCTAATGGTATATTAGCAGTATTCTCTAAGGTTAATTGTAATCTTAAAAGTTGAGAACTTATACCTACATTTATGGTTACATTTTGGCTGTTGGTGTCAGTTAACTGGAATACTACACCGCTAAACGGTTGTACGCTTATGTTGAAGGTCGTTGAGTTGATAACAGAATTTACATAATACGGTGTTCCCTGTATCATACCCCCTAAAGTAATTGTAGGAATAATTGTAGTTCCTGCTCGGAGAGTCGATGTATCATTCACTGTAATTAAATTAGTTATACTTGAGGTAGAACTTAATGTTATAACTGGTGCTCCTACAACAAATGGAGTAGCCTGTGTTGGGTCTGTAAATGGTGATGCACTAACAGTAATAGTATTGCCAGTTATAGATAAAATGTAATATAATGTGCCTGCAACAATATTTGCAAAACTACTATTAAATGCAACAGGTTGTCCAATCGATAAGGGGCTAAACACAAACTGCGCAGGTGCTACATTGGGTACTGAATGATATGTACCACTCACAGTAATTATTGCTCCAGCAATACCATTACTAATAGTATTAGTTACTGATGTTATTTGCACATTTTGTGATGCTAGATATCCATTACCTATTATAGTTTGTCCTACTAGTAATGTACCTGTAACATTAGTTAATACTAATGTATATGTACCGTTAACATAGGCACCGCCGCTTACATAATTTGCTGTAATTGGTGTAGAATTTAAAGTAATTGTATTTCCGGCACTTGTTGTAGCTGTAGCAAGAACATAAGAAGTATCAAATGCAATTGAATTAGAACTGTTTTGAGTATTATATAATACACTTGGGGTCGGTAATCCTGTGTTAGGATCATTGACAGACAAAGTAACAGTATTTCCGCTAATGTTTGAAACATAAGTTTCTAATAACAGAGAATTAGCCGATGTTGGAGTTATGGCTACTATATCATTTAATTCAATGCCATTTGTATCGCTAAGTGTTAATATATTACTTCCGCCAATATTAGTAAAACTTGACGAACTTAAAGGCTTAATCAAGGTCGCTGTTATCTGCGGTGTCTGTACTCTAATGTTGTATGTAAATGTCGTTTCTACACCAGTGCTTGTATGTGTTTCAACATACCATTTTTTATAATAAATGTTAAGCTCAGTGCCACCGGGTGGAACATATGGTAGTGTTATTAGGTGATTTCCTGCTCCGACTATAACTGCATAGTCATTGAATGATACCTGACTATTGTCCCAAGTATCTGAATAATAAGGAGCACTATCCCAACCATATGATACATCGAATCCGATACCGGTGACTGCTACCCCACCATAATCAATACCTGTCATTAGTTGTGCAAGATCTTTTCCTGGCATACCACTTGTTGGATTATAGTAGTATTGAATCCTATCTGCAGCGTTTAGTAAGTTCCAATTCTTTGTGTATGTTATTTCAATCACTGCATTCTTAGTTACATTTGATAAGAAAGTAAGCAATCCGGTATAACTCCTATAACCTTTAGATGTTGATTCAACTGTGGTGAGAGTATATGTATTTCTTAAGGCAGGCTGTCCATCGATCGTAACTGTATTAGTACCTAAAACTATATTCGGTGACCATTTTAACGGAAATTGTAATTGGGTGCCGTTAGAGATGAATGTTTCTGTTTCTGTCAGTTGAGTTATGAAATAGCCATAAGTAGTTCTGTCAAATTTAATTCCTACATTGATAGATCTAACAGGGCTATCGCCAATTATTGCAACTACCCTAGCCGGTTTACCACCATCAATTAATCCGCCATTCAAAACTACTAGTGGCGCAGACAAATATCCATTTCCGGATGCTCCATAGGCATCGGTATTAGTAAGAATAATATTTCTTAGAGAACCATTTGCTATAAATGCCCTTGCTTGTGCCCCTGTTCCAGAATTGCTGACAAACTCAACTATCGGTTCTGATTGGTATCCGTGACCGCCATCAACTATTACAAGATTAATAACTTTATAACCTGCATTTTGTTTCCAATAGTATCTCGGATCGCTAGAATCAATTGCTACATTATCTACAATTATCTGACCATCTTGTACTGTAGCTTGTACCGGAACTATTTTTCCATTTTCGTACATAGGTGGCAAATCAAAATCTATACTAGCACTATTTGTAGGATCGGTATATGTATAATCGCTCACATACTCTCTTATCTTTGTTCGATAAGGTTTAACTTCGGCAATATAATTTTGAAAATCTGGTAAATTATCAGGTTGATAATTTACTGGTTGGTTCAATGCTCCCACATTATGCTGTGCTTTTACAAAACTGGTTTTAAAAATCCAATCAACTTCTATTTGTTCGCTTAGGATATATCTTACACTATAGAAAAATAAATCTAAATAATTTTGTTTTAAATCATCTATTAAAATATTATTTTTTATAGTGTTTAAAATAATTCTAAGTTCAGTGCTTGCTGAATTATCAAAGTCTGCACCATCATACAATGCTCCATCAAAACCATAGACAGTATTAGAAAAGTTATATAATCCTGAACTAAATTGAATAGTTCCATTTTCAACAGCTATAGTTTTATAACTTTGTGTCCAGTCTGCGCTATTTGCTGAAGCAAATTTTTCTAATAATATCCAGCCACCTTGGCTCGTATTTTTAATTTTAACTATCTGTCCTATATTTGTTGTCAGATTATTCAAATCAGAAAAAGTATTCACTGAATAATCGATGCCAGTGAAACTATTATATCCCGATGCATACCAGTCAACTTTAGACCAATAATTTCTAACATCATATCTTTGAGTTTGTATTCTTGACCATGTCTGGCTAGTTGTATCGTAGGAACAAATGCTCCAAGTATTATTTGCTTGACTATCATTTAGAACTAAAACACAATAATTCCTTAAAATTAAACTTGTGCTAGAATCATACCCAGCACCAGTTGATAATACTTCTACACCAGTTATTTTACGATTAGTTACAACAGTTTTAATCTTTGCACCTGTTCCCGTACCCATAACTTCTATGTAAGGCGATTGGAAATATCCAAATCCAGGATCAACGATAGTTACTCCAGTAATTCTACCATTAACAATGATAGGCTGTAGTGTAGGTTTGGTAAAATTACCAACATTAATAAAAACTAATTCTGCATCAGTATCTATAACGGTATCAAAAAGACCACTAGGTACAAATAAAGTATTATTTGCTCCCGAATAAACAGGCGGAGTATCATATGAATTTAAAGGCGAAATGTCTCTTTGATTTACAACTTCATAAGTTATCAGGTATCGATTTACTTGCTCAATAAGTTGTTTCAAGGCTTCGATACGATTTACAAACATACTTTGACGAGGTTTGAATTCTACGCCATATTGTAATTTTAATGGGAGGGAAATATCAGGGACATCGTTGTCATTCTGATCCTTTCCGCATAGGCTATCAAACCATTTTTGTTCTATTTTAGAAGGTAAAATAGTATTGGGATTATCATTTATAATCGCATATTGTCTATGTATGTTAGCTGTTTTAGGATTATCAATAGTCCAATATTGTACACTAAGTACTGAATTAGTACCTTTCACAGTTGTTTTTACATCATTTAAAAATAAACTAAAACTGTTTGATCCGGTTAGAGCTAAAAAACTGTAGCCATAAGTTTCTGGCTTACCGATAAGCTGGGCCACTCCACTTGCAGGTATTGTTCTATTAGGCAATTTAGGAACTACGGCTTTGTTCTTTACCCAGAAATAATATATATTTTTTATAGTTTTACTAATATTGTCGTATTTTTTCACCAGACAATATGTATTGTTATCGTACAAACTTTGACCGCTGATATTGACCGCTAGGCCGGCAATAGTGTCTGCTAAAGCATTCCATTGACTAGGGGTATAAGTTGTTTGCACCCATTCATAGATATCAATGCTAGCTCCAGGAAATAGGGTAGCCCAACTGCTAGTTCTATATATTATATCATCATCATGACTATCTATAAATTTAGCAGTTCTTAAATCCCACCATAGTGTTCCAACTTGTGCCTTGCCCCATGCCTGTCCCGGATTCACATTGACTCCTGTAACATCACTAACCGAATACAACGCAGGATCATAAAATGTCTTATATGTTATTTCTTGCTCGGCGGGGCCCGGTATTTTTCCCTGTAATGGATCTATTACATCCAAATATGTAACAACTTTATTAGACACTCTATTATAAATGAATGCTCTTTTTATCTTTGTTAAATCAGTTTTAGCTATTTCAGTATGTAAAATTTTCCAACTTAATACCTTAGGCGCCTTACTATATGAAAATATTCTACCTTGAAGAACATGATTAACTATTGCCGACGGGGCACCCACAACTACAATATTAGTTCCTACTGTAAATCCAGATCCATATGCAGAGTTTCTACCAGTATAAGTTGGCGTTCCGCTCGAACTATCTATATCTGCAATATTAGCTAGGCTTTCACTGAAAATATAATTCTTATTATATTTATCGTAAATATCAACCCTACCATCTCCTAAAATTGTAATTCTAAATTTTGTAAACGCACTATCAAATTTTGTAGAATTCCCATCAAAGGTTTCATCTACTACTGAATCTGCTCCTGCACTATAAATTGCCAAAGTTTGATTGTTATTCATCCAACCTAATTTTATACCAAATAATTCATTCTTCTCTGCCTTGTTACTTAGAATTCTTTGATACACAGTCGTCAAGTTTGATAAGTTATAGACATTGACTGAACCTTGGTTTAGATATGTGTCAGAATCATACGGCGACCCTATCGCTAGCCACTTAGCATCTGATGACAAATCTATACTAGATCCAAAATATTGAATATTATTAGTAATTAGGCTAGGTGATGTGTAACCCGAATCAATGTTTGTATAAACGAATACTTTGCCAGCAATACCATATGAGCCGGGTGCAGACACTACCAGGGTCGATAAACATGATTTTAAAGATGCTCCAAAGCCGATACCCGACGGGGCTATAATTGATCCTATTCCTGCATGATTCCATTCTGGTATAATAAAGTTCATTACACCGCTAGGTGTACTATCAGGAGCTCCAGATAAAATTACAGTACTAGAAGAATTTATGGTCTGTAATACTTTTTGCCCGCTAACAAATCCTGTACCAGAAATTATCATGCCCGGTGCTATCCCGCTTACACTAGATAATACTACAGCAGTGCCGATCAGTCCGTAAGCTTCGGCACCAGCACCACCACCTAAGAATCTAATTGTAGGAGGCTGGCTATAACCATTACCTGGATTTGTAATTTGAACTGATATGACTCCGGTATCTAATAAAAATTCTGCGCCGCTACCAGAACCGGTCAGATTAGTTGTTGGTACTATTCCCGAAGGGAAAGCAATATAATTACCGTATGAATTAACAACTACTGATTTAATCCCGCCTACAGCATATTGTGTAGATCCTGGATCTAAATTTACATCTACTACCTCTAGTATAGCATATGACCCGCTTGTTACTCCGCCATTAATTTTTAGTTTATCTCCAAGATTGTATCCAGATCCGCCATAGTATAATTTGATTCCGTTGGAATCAATTGTTGAATATACAGTAGCAGATACAATCGCTGTTGTTGCAGAAGCTGTGGCCTGTGAACGAACATTTCCTGTCGGCGCTGTTATATATACTGTTGGCGGTGGATTTGTACTGTAGTGTTGTCCCGGATTAGTAACAATAATATTAGTAACCGCCCCGTCACTGCTATTGCTCGGGTCATATATAGCAGAAGCCTGTATAACTTGTTGATAATCAATTGTATATACAATGCCTGTTCCGGACCCGTGACCAGAAGCTCCCACAAATAGTGTATAGTATTTGTAATTGTTAGAGCTGGCTGGGGAAGTTTGTCTAAATTGTATATTTGATCCAAAATTTTCACCGTTAGTCGGATTAGGACTTACTACAGTATCTTTTAGATTAAAAATTTTATTACTATCTTGTTCATATAGTAATACAGTACCTTGGCCATTTGCTGCACTCGGAACGCCCACTGCTAGCCATATACTATCTGGCGATAATGCTAAGGTATAAGGTGCAATAAGTCCGGACGGTATAAAAATACCTTGCTTAATTTGCCATGGGGCGTTTGAATTAATTTTTGTGTATATTATCAACTCGCCAGAGTTGCTAGTTGTGGCTAGAATATTGCCTTGTTGGCTTATAGCAACAGATGATCCAAATCCTAAACCAGTTGATGTTGAGGGGCTTGCTACTTCAAATGCATCATATACTGGATTATTTTGCCATGTGCTCCAAAGGCCGTTACCGTTGTCGTCAGTCCATGCCAGCTCGCCAGATTTCAAATCAGGTGTAACTACCTGGTCAAGAACATCAATACTTGATGCACGATGACTTAAAAAAGTAAACAGTACAATGTCTGCTTGCCCTGTAAAAGGATTAGATGGTTGTTTAGGCAAAGAAACATTAATAGTCATTGTACTATTTGTAACAGAACTTACTTGATAAAACCCATCAAATGAATTCACATAAGTTCCGTTAATGTCCACTATTCCGGTTTCTTTCAAACCTATATAGGATCCAGCAACTATTGATCCTAAATCTTTTGTAGTAGATATTGTTAGAACACTATTGCTATAAAGAATATTAGAAACTCTAATATTTGTCCTTACTAATCTATAAATGTTCCAACTTATATTTTCAAAACCGCACCAAACATAATCACCCTCGTTAAAATTATTAATATTCTGAGATGTTATGTCACTTAAAGAATTCAGAGTAACTGCTACTTCGTCTAATCTTGCATAACCTGCGCTTCTTAGAAAACTTTGGTAATTTGTTATTAACGGCCAAGGATTGCTATCGTATGAAGAAGGTGGAAGATAAATGTCTTTAGGAGATAATCTTATGATAAAATCTTTGTATGATTGAGTTACTGACGGTAATAACTCAAATCCTTGCGGGGTTGTAATAAATTTAGATTCATCTAAAATAAATTCTATTTCATTAAACGCATTAGAACTACCGTACTGTCCAACACGAACGGCCCATTCTTCATAGAAATTTAAACTTTCTAGGTTATCAGAACTTAGTACATCGAATAATTTATTAAGAACATTTTGTGTTCCTTTTTCATATATCATTCCCTGATAAAATTTAAATTCGCTTACATCGTCTTGTATAATATCATTCAAGTATTGTCTTTTCTGATAACCGATTAAATGTTGAGCAACTGAGCGTTGATTTGTATCAAAATTATCTCCACCAAGGCTATAAAAATCTGTAAATTGGGTAGCCTTGTATGTCCAGTTTGGAATCAATTTCGGTTGTGGCTTAGATTTTAATCTAATCCAATTTGCCGATCCGTTACTGGCTGTAACTTCAAATGACTGTGAGCCTGATAAAAATTTATTAGCTGTATAATAAAATTGTTGATATAATACAATATCACCTAGACTGTAATCTTGATAAGATTCCCAATTTTTAATCTGTGCTCGATCTATAATAAATCCAGGAACATCAAATCCGCCATACCAGCCTACAGTAACATAACTAGATATTTTTAATCGTTCTTGTCTATATCCAGTTTCTGGATTATAGATAATGTCACCGAACATTGTACTGTTATCTATAATAACAATTTGTTCCTGCTGTATTAGATAAAAAGTAGCACCGTATATCCCGTCATTGTTATCGGGAGTGTAAGTTACTATATTGCCGTTTCGAAATGATGACAAAGATTGAAAATCAAATTCAGTTCCATCAACTTTGTAAATTCCATAACCATTGAATTGATTAGTAATATCATCAACAACTGCCAATGGTACATTGAAGGTTATTTTATTTGCTGCTGGACTTAGACTTATAACACTACTTCCTACTGTGCTTAATCCATCTAATTTTATATAGTGGCTATTAGTATTAGGTGTTGCATCTCCCGGTTGGATTGTCTGTAATGCTTGATAATAATCACCATCATATCTCACTATAGAATTATAATTAATAGTTTGTGTGGGAGACCATTCTTGCCACTTGTCTATTCCAGTACTCCAATTTTGTGTAGTCCAGAACATAAATTCTTTAGTACTTGTTTCCCAATTAGATATAGCATTAAGATTATTATTATATTCATCAAAAATAAATCCTTGATCTTTTAAGTATTCACCATATCCAAGCAAAAAGTCTACCACATCTTGTATGTGACTATATTTTGTCCCATAAGGAACTTTAATTACTTTTGATTTGTCCCAGGTATTTTTAAAATAAGCATTAACTCCGCCAGTGACTGGTAAAGCTCCTAAAACTGAATAATACTGAGATTGGAATATTTCAATAGTAGTGTGCAAGGACAATACTGAATAATATTGTCCATTATATTGAATAATATTTCCTGGGGCATAGGTTTGCTTTGGATGCCATACTAGATAGGAGTGGCTCACTCCACCGACATTAACTGATATACCGGTACCTTGATAATCATAATATTCAAAGTAAGGATTAGTTAAGATGTAACCAGAAACAGTATAACCATCTGTTAACTTTGTTACAATAACGCCGCTATAATTAATTTTAGTTATAGGGCTTGACGAATTTAATACTATATCATAATTTTCTTGAGGAACAAAAACACTACTACTCGTACTCAATGGGGTTCTCGAATCTAATATAATATTAAATTGATCTTTACTGGTGAATGCTCCAATCCTGTAAGTTAAATTTGTATTAATATTAGATAAATCGTAAGCATAAGAGTTGTACTTAATTACGCTATCTCCCAATACATAGTTAATAGCATAATTTATTATTCCAGCGGTCCTGGTAGTAGAAATACTATTATATAAGCCAGGTAATTCAATCGAACCTGGGTTAATCCTGTTATCTGTGTCAGAATAAACTAATTGGCCAGATAAATTCCTTACTATTCTTGAACGATCTAATAGTGTTCCGATTGTTTTAGCAGGCTGTAGTAATAAAGATGCTAGTAATACAGCGAATGGATAATAACTTCCTCTACGCCATGCCGCCTCTACAGGACTTACATCTCCGAATATATAATCGCCAGCAGTATCATAAGTTATAGTGCCCTGGGCAACACCGGCATCGTACGGACTAAGTATATTTCCTTGACTGTCAACAGGAATGTGTTTAATTAACCAAGGACGAATAAATTTCGTAATTACATAAGGTGCAGCAGATGGATCTCTAACTACACCATTGGCAATATCTTGCCATAAAACTAAATTATCACTAGTATATGGTGCAGGTCCATATACTGAATTCCACCATACAGGTTCGATGGTAAATCCTAACATTTCCCAAGGACATAAGTTAGGACGGTCTGTGTCAAACAACCAACGATAAATTCCTCTCCAATAACCTGGAACTGGTCGGCCATCGGGAGCATAATGACCTTTATAATTAAAAGTTAATGGGTTATTTCTATCAAAACTTAATGGAGTTGTAAAATCTTTATCAACTAGTGTAGCCCATTTATAAAAATATGGTGCAAGTATTTCATTAAATTCATCTAAAGTATAGTCTGTGTTTCTAGTATACCCGGGAATTAGATCATGTATATCAAATATTGTTGGATCATATTTTACTTTGATATTATTGAAAATTCTTTTTTCTAATTCTAAAATTAAATTATCTCTATAATCACCGTAAGCAAGTATTTGACTACCATCATGCCCCTGGATTACCATCACAGGGTTAATTAAACTAGTATCTAGGTACAATTTAGGTTCATAAGCCGGCCAAATTCCTAATTTAGTAGGAGTCTCTGGAACGAATGATCCATCAGTATTTTCATACTCGAATATTGAAATTATGTCGCCTGCTTGCAAATTTACAGAATCGGTAATAATAACAAATCCTTGATTATCAAAGGTATAATCTCGTCCATGTATTAATTGATTTTTATTCTGATAAATCAATACCGATTTAGAAGATAATGAATCTAAATTAAAAACTGCACTTAGTGGATAAGTTTTTGTCCTGCCATCTAAAACTGTAATATCAGTTTTTATACTAGCTCCATAAGGAACCATATCACTAAAATAGTAAGGTCCAGTATTAGATTTAGTGGAATTAATTTTTCCTAGAATTAAATCTACTAAAGAAATTGTGTCAGTATCAATACCGATGTTTTCAGCAACTGTTATAAAGTTTCTTTTAAAAATATTATAATCATTCTGCGACTTTTCAATTGCTTTGATAATGTTAGTATCTTGATTTGTTACATGATACAATCCAAGACTTAACGGTCCGCTATGCTGTACAAATTTTGTACCATAAGTAGATAGATTAGCAATGTCTCTTAAATTACTAGTACCAGGGAACACCCCGACAAAACCAGAAATATTGTCAACAATCGAACCAACATGATCTATCACTTCTCCTAAAGTAAATGTATCAATATTACTGTTTAAAGGATTATTTTGTAAATTTAAAGGTATCTCATAATACCCTTTATCATTTATAGGTTGGGCAGAAAATGCTCTTATTGTAAGAACATCAGTAGTTAATATATCTGTGTTTAGTACAACTGTTTTAAATGTAGTACCACTCGCAATCGTCCAATTTTCCGAACCTAATCGTGTACCATTAATATAAATTTTTACAATTAGATCATCTAAATTATTAACGTCATCAAAAATATCAATTATAAAATTATTTACTAATCCTGAATTTTTATAAATGCGTATTGCAGCTTGGGTAACTGGTATACTGGTAATTTGCCAGCCATTAATGTATTCTGCAGATCCGTCAAGTGATGTTCTGATGAGATATCCGGTATCAACATTTTTACTAACAATAGTATTATTCAATTTGTATGTAAATGAATCTTGTGCTAGATTAAAATTAAAAACTATATCACCAATATTGTCTATATTTTTGTATTTTATAGGAAAACCTAGAGCAGAGTCTGTAGTTCCTGTTGACGAAACTGCATAAGAAAATAATTTTGTTCCGGCAAATGTAGATCCGGTATATGTTGTTATATCAGAGAATTTAATTTTATTTTTGTCAACAATATCAAATAATGGTTGTTGATTAACTGTATTTTTCTGTTGTGCTAAAATCCAAACTGATCCATCAAACCAGTAAGTTTGTCCTTGATTAGATACACCCTGTTTTACTAAAACACAATTATCTTCTAATGGAGTATCTACCAATGTTAAATGGATTTGGTTGGATCCTTCGATGTTTAAATAATTTACTTGGAATATTTTATTTTTTACAAACAAATCAGTATCTGCTGTAAATAAAATCCGTTGTCCGTTTGCGACTGCTATACCGTCTATATAGTAGCCTAATTTTCCTTCTACATAACTAAAAACATCTGTAGTTGTAGTATCTATCAAATCAACATCGGCTAATGCTTTAGTACCAAAATTGTACAATCTTATATTTGGTTCAAATTCTATAATAGGTCTAATCGCTCGACTTGCCTGATCTAAATTAGGAATATCCCCATTAGCTTCTGCAGCCAAAGTTATTACATCCTTATGGAACCAACGGTTAAATCTTGACCAAGGATTTTGATCTCTACTAGATCTATTAATTACGATGTAATCATTTGTTCCAGCATAAGAAGTTGCATCACTGAAAGGTTGTGTATCAAATCCTCCGCTATCAAACGGCACAGGATCTGCAGCTGTAAAGGGTTTTATAATTTCTAGCAAGTCCGAAGATACAAGAGATATACTTGTCCCTACTCCTTCAACATAATAAGTACCAGACGAATAATTACTCGGTGTAATAGTTCCTTCGAAAGCTACCTTCATACCGTTACTTAAAGAAATTCCCGAAGGTAAAGTATAATTCTTCTTTCCTAATATATCCTTTTCAACGTCTAAACTAGAGTTATCTGTTATTGGAAGAACTAAAATCAATCCGCCAGCATTAGCATCATTATTACTCAAATAATACAATTGGCTAGGAGCATCTTCTGGAACTGAGAAGGTTAATGTACCTACCTCAACACCATTATTAGTTATTAGCTCAGATTCATTATAAAAATCTAAGTTACCGGCAGTTCTAGATGTTTTTATTGCAAAAGGATTTCCAGGACTATTAACTTCAAATTTATATGTCTGCCCTTTGTATAAAGTAATTGTAGGATTAGGTGTTAGACCATCAGGTGTAAAGACATACTGATAGTTGCCGCCTTCGTCAACTAGATTAACAGTATAGGTACTAACTATATTTTTTTGTTGCCCTGAAATTTTAACAACATCCGGGCCATATGGTAACCAATAATAGTTTTGAAAATTAACAAACTTATCCCAGTCGATATGCGGATCCCAAGAATACATTTCTTGTTTGTTTAGTCTAGCATGGTTACTAGTATTACTTCCAAAGACTGTTAGTTGATTAATGTAATCCTGATAATCTTTAAGAAAAGTAACATTACCTAATGTATCTTTTATAACTAACCCAGGTTCAAGTTGATAATTTTGTCTTGTTTGGTCAACTGCTGCCACATAGACATCTTTACCAGTCGATGCTTTTGCATTTTCTCTACCTATAAAACCATTTATTTTTTTAGCCGTACCAGACTGCATTAACTGGTCTAAGGTAGCAGTTAAAAACTTTTTATTTGCATCCGATTGATAGATGCGAGGAATTATAGTTGAGCTGGCAAAATTATTGCCATTTTGATTAGTTTGATCAGCCATTTAAAGATCCGTATGCTGTGCTTAAAATAATTTGACTTGATGCTGTCGTCGACATTGTTGCCTGGGTTGGAATTGCTTTAATGCCGGTAGCGGTTATGCCTGTGACTATCTCAATATCATTAACTGTTGCTGTACTAATAAACAATTGGTCACCGTTACATGTAATTTCAAATAAGCTACCAAAGTTGCTAGTCCCTTGTCTTGGTACAATAATAAACATGGTAATATCAGGACTTAGTTTATTCATCACATAAGTTGAAAGTTCGGTGAAATAGAATGTATCTCCAAAATCCCAATTATTAACAGAGAAAAACTCATTAATAGCTGTAATAATTCTTGATTTGACATCATTAGCAGATACTACCTGTTCAGGATTAATAATTACTTGGAAACTTGCTTGTAATTCAGATGCGGCAGTTTGTCCAAACAATTGAACATAGGTAACAGGATGATAAACTATGTCATCGCTAATACTCTTAATTAGATTTAAATTAGGACTTAATAAATCATACAATTCATCGGTACCAGGGGGCAACGGTTCAGTTTGTATTGCTCCGGCCACCCATTGTCTAAATTGAGTATCATAATTTTGTGTTAGCACATAGATATCGACAATATTACTTGCGCCCGGATCCACCCTGCTCTCGTAGTCGGCATTATGGATATATTGGAATTTTAAATTATCTCGTCCTACAAAAACTTTATAATCTAATGTGGGATTTAGTGTTGCTGTTGCTAAATGTAATTTGAAAGTTGTATCACTGTCAGGATAATAAAAGTACTGCCCATCAGTATATGATGTTAGTGACTGTAATGGATTATTGGTAGTAATTATTATTACCTGTCCTGTATTTGCGACATATTGATAATCTTCCTGCCCATCTGTTACAGAATATTTTTGTTGTAAAATATAAGTCGGTTCGACCGGGCTTCCGCCATAAACAATATTGTAAAAAGTTTCTGGATTATCTACGCCCTGATTACTATCTGTTTGATTGAAACCAACTACTAATTTAGTGTTATCAACAAATCCATCAATGCCTATATATTCGCTTATAATTTGCCAAGGTTGGTCGATGGTAAAACTATTGGTACTAAATGGTTGTTTATTGATATTGAGAACTGTAATCCCATCTTTTACTACTGTGTTTGATACATTGTTATATATTTTTTTACTGCCATCAAAATAAAAATTAATCTGATTAGCACTTTCAAAAATATAACGCTGTTCTCTAATCTTAACTGTATAACTTATTTTATCTGTAGAAAATAATAATAGCCAGCTAGCATCTAGTTGTTTATTAGCATTATTCCCTTGGAAATTTAAACTAAATGCATCATTAGAATCAAGGTTAGTGTCAATAATTATTTGCCACGATTGCGAATAAGTGTTAAATGTCAAACCAAAAGTCTGGTATGATGCTATTAAATTAATGATAGTGTTTACTGTATAACTATCTATAACTGTTGCCCATGCAGGTATAATTGCTGATACGATTGCATTGGTTGGAATTTTTTTATTCAATGTCACTGGTCCGAGACCGGTAACAGTTTTAGTAGTTGTTCCATCGCCGACAACTCCTACTATTTCTGACCATAGCACTTGTGTTGCATTGTCAGGTAATCCACTATTTGGAATAGTTGTAATAGAATTATAATTTGTAGTATCAAAGTAAGTTCCAGCTGGTGCTGTAAATTTTACCAATGATCCAATCTGTGCATAATATAGTGTACTAGTTGAGTTAGTTCCTATTTTTGCAGGTAGATTAGCTATGGTTGATAAAAAATATCCAGTAGTACTATTACTATCACTAGTGACAGTCGTCCATACACTTGGCGATGTGTTATTAATTTTAAAATTAGAATAAAAGAAATTCTTTAAATTTGTATCTGCTAAAATATTAAAAATGTCATTGTAAATAATACCTTGTATATCGGTCTGTGTTACGAATGAAAATAAGAATTCATTCAAATAATATTCTGTATACAAGGCACCATCAGTACCAAAGAGTGTAGTACTTGAATATTTTCCAGTAGGATCTATTAAATCAAAGTACCTACTAATTCCGCTCGATGTCCTGTTTATTGCTTTTACTTTGACAACCTGTGTACTTGCAGCCAGAGGATTTATATTATAATCCTCGCCTGTAATCATCCTGTCTTGTGTATAATAAGTTTGCGGTGCATTTGTTTTTATACTGGCATTTGATTCAGATGTCGTGGCATTTACTACAGAACTAGCAAGGCTTAAATTTAATGTTAAAGTTTGTTGCTGGTTACTTGCACTAAGATATGGTATAGAAATTGAGACATTCCTAATATCTCGGGCATTAATGATATAACTTAAACCGTTACTAACGCGATAGTAAACTTTGAATGTACCTAATGGTAGGTTACCAAATATTCCATCACTAAACTGTAATGCTACTGCATCATTGGCTTGAGTAACTACTTGAAATATATTCTTGATATTCTTCTTAAGACTATTATAGATAATATTATTACCTTGCAAAGCAGGAACTTGTGTCCATAATGTTGATTCGTTTCCGTTAACATCGAGCCCATATAGCCACACATCTGTATTATTAATATTATTAGCTGCTATATCTACACTTTCATTACTTGTCGGTTGACTGATAGTGAATGTACCTTGTGTAAGAGTACCTTGTGTGAAATTTAGAAAAAATCCATTTGTAGGACTTCCGTACCCGTACCCATCATCTCTAAAGATACAAGCTAAATTATTTTTTACTGATGGAGGTTCTTCATAAACATAACTTTGTCCATTGAATGTAGTACTAGTTACTTCAAAACTCATAGGCTGTCCACCTATAGTTTCAGTAAATGCAAATACCGGCACAGCACCTATATTGCTGTTGAATCTGTATTGCTGAGTAGGAATTCCATAAATGGTTGCACTATCTGCAGGGTTCCCAAACTGTTGTCCTGATGGGAACGCTGCATTAATGATTTTAAAAAATTGGTCATACCAATTAGTATTTGCGCTATCATTCCAAAGAATAGTTTGATTAGCAAGATTTCTACCATTGCTATCTAATACAATTTCTGTAGTAGTAACTGATGTAACTTTTAGTAGCCCATTAGCAGACATATTTCTTTTAGGATTGTATCCTACAAGATTAGCTAATCTTAAGATGCTTTCCCTTCTTTCTGCTAATTCTAAAAAATTATCTCGTGCATTGAGATCCACTCTATATGCAATGCTTTGTCCAACAAAAGCTATCAAATCTATAAGAGCTAGGTACTCTGAACTTTCTATGTAATCGTTAAAATCTTCTGGGTAATTTGTACGAATATAGTCAATCATCGTACGACGCAAATTGTCAAAGTCGTAGCTAGTGAAGTCGGCATTACGGAAACTTTGGTAAATTTTGTGCCAATCTTCTGCGGCTAGCAGCGTATTTTGTCGTGTCGTAGAAGTCATATTTTATCCTATATCATATTTATTTTGTAGAATTTTCTGTGTATATTATTGTCCTAACAACAAATTATTACTTTGATCAAACTGTAAAGTCAATTGCTCATTTAGGTTATAAGGTTTATATTCTAGCGTGATCTGCACTTGTATACCAGTTTCATATGTAGATATCAGTATTTCTTTAGCACTTACTCTAGGATCACTATTAGCAATATATTCAACATTGGTTTTAATTAGATATTTTAAATCTTCAGTTAATGGCTCGTATAAAAGGTCCCAGATCACACAACCGTAAGTAGCGTTCATTAGCCTTTCGCCCTGTCTTGTGAAGAAATGATTTAGTATGTCTTGCTTGATCAATTGATAATCAAACAATGAAAAATTAACTGCATCGGCACTTATTGTACTAAATCCTTTATACATACGACCTTGAAGATTTCTAGGATCGTATGGAGATTTTATTACGATTTTATCGTAGAGATTTGCGTTTGTTGTCATAATTATTTCCTATCAAGTTCCTGTGTCGTCGGCTGGCGGAGGTGGTGTTACAAATGTATCGAGGCTAGTAGTGTATGGACTAGCTTTCCAAGTTGGAGGTTTAATATCTGCTGTAGCATCTCTATCTGTTAATACCGGTGTTACTAAATTAGGATCATAATTTTCATGATTAATATATGGTTCTTTCTGTGGAATTCGTTGCATAATACTAGTCATTGTAGCTGATGCGCTAATAGCAACTTGATGCACAGATAGTGCGATTGCAGGAGTAGCCGGTATTGCAGCAGTAGCTGGAACAGGGCCATTAAGGTTGATCGGAGCTCCTGTAATCGCTAAATTTCCTGCAGATAATATATTTGTTCCTTGGCCTGAAGAAAAACTATTTTGACCAGCAGTGCTAAAATTGGCATTACCAGTTACTGTGCTGAAGAAATTCGCAGCTACTGTTTGATTCACAGACCCTGTAATAGTAATTGTGCTATCACCGCCGATGATAGTGGAACTATCTGCGCCAATTTCTGTCTGCTGTTTGCCTGCAGCTTTTACATTGATATTTCTTCCTGCTTCAATATTAACATCACGGTCTGCATAAAAATTAAAATCATTACTGCTATGAATACTAATACTATCAGATGAATAAATGTCTATTTTACCATTGCTTGTTAATTCTATCCATGCAGTGCCTTTTGCATTACCTATGTAAATTAAATCTTCTGAATTATGCAAAAGGATTTGATGGCCAGTGCGTGTTCTAATGCGTACTAGTTCGTTGTGTGGAATCGTTGGGTCACTGGGTAGATCGTCGCCTTGCAAAATTGCAGCATAATCTGGAGCAGTAGTACTTGCAGGACCTTTACGCAAGAAAGCAGGATCACCGTCATCCATGACGAAAGTTGTACCACCTAATCTGCTACTAGGGACTCCGTCGACATTACCAGAGCCATCATCAAAGGTAACTGTCGGGGCATTAGCTTGATTGTCTACAGGGCCGGGTGTAGATATTCCAAAGACCATACTAGGGGCTTCTCTCCTGGCAGAACTAGTAGTAATTCCTCTAATGTCGTCATGATCAAGACCTTGCGCTTTTAATACTTTAGCAAATGGATGTACTGGTTTTGGTATATCAGTGTCGTTAGCAAAATTTTGATCTTCGCTGTCATTTCCTTCACCCTTTTGTCCATAGTATCCTCTGTTATATTCTGCTACAGGTAATCTGTCCGAAGTCGATTCAGCATTTGTAGTAGTGGCGGCGACTCCAGGCATCATAAAATTCATACCTTCGTCTAGCAAACAGCCCATATAGTACCCATACTTAGGGTCACCATTAATAAACCATACCATAACTCGTGTGCCAGGATCCGGAGGTAACATCCACATACCATAACTCTTTTGAGTAGAGTCATAACTATTATCATTACCAGAATTAGGCGTTAATGAAGTCCTACCGGCAAAGGGCATCAGTGGACTGACTACTCTAATTGAACCATCTACTAAACTATTATCAGTAGGACGCAATAATTTAACTGCTATCCTGCCCATGTATCTCGAATCCTGGTGGCCAACAACAATAGCTAAAAAAGGACCTGAATTATCCTGTGGTAGTGCATTATAGCTAACATTTAAAAATTTACCGAAAGTTTGAGGTCGTCCCATATTAGCTACTTGCCCCCGATGACGTTGATGTAACTCCCTTAACTGTGTCTACTGTAGAACTATTAAGGATTTGATTCGGTGTAGCAGTATTCGGATTGTGTACGCCTACAATTCTATTACCTAATAGTTGTTGGGTGAATTTTCCTTGTACAAATCTATTAACTACTCTTGATACTGAATAGAAGCCGCTAAACAAAATTACCGGTGCTGTTTTACTCTTACCAAAATTATAAAGGCCAGTGGTTTGATTGATGTCAATCGGAGTTTGAAATGTGATATTAATATGATATTCTCCACCTTGCCAGTTGGCACTACCGTCAGAATTTAATAAGCGACTAAGGGGTGGAGAAACAAAATTACTGAAACCACTTGCTATTAAAAAATGTGGGTCTCCCTGAATTGTCATATCCAACACCATCATGTCTGATTGATTAGCTGTGGCTAGATCAAACCAAGTTCTAGCTATTTTAGTGTGGACGCTTTCTGTTCCACCACCGCCTTTGCCCGTAGTATTCGAGTTAGTAACATTATATTTTACTAAAGAATTTTCAATTCCTTCGCTGAAGACCGGGAGATTGCCGTCAGCAAGTTGTCGTTGATTTGTCTTATTTGAATTGCTAGTATCCTTGCCGGGGGTAGTATTTGTTAAATTGTTATAGTCTTGTGTTGACAACGGTGATTGCGAACCGAACGCGGTATACATTAGTGTACTAAATGCAACCTCAAAATTTAAAATTTCAGTATTTTTACCTGTGAAAATATAATTGTACGATTTTATTATTTCATTAGCATAATTTTTAATCCCGATAGGTCCGGTATTTGGAGCTGCGGCTTTAGAACTATGTGAATCATATGGTATAACTCTGTATACTAGTACTTCTGGGTAATCGCCTGTAGTCGGAACATTGCTAGGATCTTGAATAATAAATTTCTGGCAATCAATTCTCCATAATCCTTTAAATCCGCTATCATCTATATTTTGAGGATCATTTATCATAGCTGCATATTGACTGCTGAGTATTACCTCATTGATCATATCCTCAATTTTTTGATCTTGACTAAATCTAAATTCGCTAGCTTTAATCTTAGTAGTGTTTTTAGCCTTATTAAAAGTTTTTGCTTTGGCATTATATACTAAATTATTTTTTTGTAATGGGTATACTGGAGTTTTAAATGTAACATCAAATCCCATTGTAGCTAGTCCAATTTGATTCACAGTAGTATTTTGTGCATAGTTGTCAATTGATATGTTACCCGAAACTACAGGTTTTGTTTTTTGTACCCCAACTTTAGTTAATACACTTGCAGTGGGATCGGCAGTAGCTGAAGAAGTAGTAGTTGTTTTATTGCCGGCATTTCCTGCTGTTATATCATCAGGGAAAGTAATAATATAAGTCTTAGAAGGCACACTTAGCCCATTCTGATATGTTGTTGTCTTTTGATGCTGATTCAACACTACCTGTAAACTTTGATCACCGGTTTGCAAAATTTCTTGTACGGTTGATCCGGTAAGAGAAGCATCTTGTTTAGCCCTTACTGAATCTTCGTTAAGTGCGCCGTCGATGAATCCAGTAGCTTCGCAGTAATGCTCTGCTCCTGCACCGGTGACCTTAGTAGTAATTTTAGCAAGACTAATAATAAAAAATCTTGTCGTATTTGGTATTGTAGATGACAATATGCCAGTTTCAGTATTGCCTCTAAATTCTATCTTCAATACCAACGGTGCTGTTCTCCAGTTAATCCAATTTAATTGAACTGCTCCTGTTTGCCAAGCCAGCAAAAATAATCCCATGCTATATGGTTCTATAACTTTAAATTTATACTTGCTCATGTTGGTATTATTACCATTCTCAAGACCTAATGCACAAGTAATTTCAAGATCATCAATAAAAAAATCAAATTGTCCGTAGGGAGTTCTAACTCTATTATTAGGCTCAGCATTAGCACCATGGAGAATCCATAAAGGACTTACGGTTCCCTTAATAACATTTGACGGATCGTTAACATCGTCAGGTGATAAAATACCAAGGCTGATAATATAATTCCAACTAGCATAGCTCGATAATGGGTTTGGAATTATTCCAGGTGGAGCTCCGGTCGTTTTCTTTGAACCTAACCCGGCAATTTTAGCAACACCTACTACCGCAGCTGTAACCGCTGTGACACTTGTAACTGCACTGACAACATTGGCCATATTATAATCCTAGTACTGTAAATAGGCTGCTTTTTTTAGGAATATAAATTTGCACACCTGGCACAAAATCTAAAATAGGATCTTGTATTACATCCAAATTTCTTTGTGCAAAGACCCACCATAGTCTTTCTGTTCCATACAAGTCATAGGATAATAAATCTGGTCTATATGCATATTGACTTTGTATAACATACGATACGTCATCGGGTTCTGCACTCACTGACCTAATTTGAAAATAATCAAGGTATTGATTATTCAATATCGGAGTAGTATACCAAGGACTTGTATTAATATATTTGGCTGTCATAATTAAATGTAACTAAATGGATTGTTAAGATAGCCGCCTTCGACAAATCTATCAAGACTAAAGTTCTTGACACTGTTTCTACTATACATCGGAGTAAGCTCTACTTTAATTTGACTCTTAGTCGGTACATAGGCACTGCCGCCACTAACTGATCCACCGACACCAAACTGGCCTGCTAGTGCAGCCACTTGTCCGACAATGCCTGCTACATCATTAATAGCATTTAAAGTCCCGTTAATATCGGGAAATATTTGTCCAACCGCACCAGTTAAGCCGCTCACACTATCAGCAATACCTTGTATTTGGCCAGCAGCGCTGCCTACAACATTTGTTTGAATATAATCACAGTCGTTCATTAAATCGCAACTAAATTTTGTAATTACAACAGGAACATTATGGAATACATAATTTCCGTATCCGCTTAGGAAAACTATAGGAGGAGGGTTGCCTGCTTTAGGATCAGAACCTGCAAACATTTTTGTTAGGCTGCGTAAATAATGCACGGCGGCAATCCAATACAGTGCCTGTGTGCTATCTTCAACATGCATTGGTGCTGTTATACTAATAGATCCGGGATCACTATTTTGAAAATAATGAAACAAATAGTTTGTCTGTGTCGGACTTACACTTCCATATTTTGCACTAGACTGCATAGTGATCTGCGGAGTATAAGGAAATATGAGGCCGCCGGCACTTTTCAATGGAGCCAATACTGGACTGTTTTGAAAAGAACTCCAAGTACTCAAACTAAGTCTTACTCGCCAATCGTTAGGATCAGCATCACTAGTAAATGCTGCGATGGCACTGGTAACATCGCCAATAGCTTCACCTGCGGCAGGAAGTCCACTAGAAGCCAATCTAGCGGCGCTGGCAATACCATCAACACTACTGGCGGCGCTGGCCAAACTACCAAGAGTGGATACTCCGGTAGCAGCGGAAGATACTAGATTTGATACATTTGCAACAGTTGTAGGAATTCCTGCCATAATATTGTCCTTTGAGTAGTATTTAGTTGACAAAATAAAGTGCGTAGTTTATAATAAACAAAATAGGAACGGGTTATGATAACAATACCAGCCAAAGTAAATTACCTAAACAACAAGGATATGTTGTTAGAAATACATAGATCAAAAACTTCGTATTGCAGTTTTATTGATCCAAAGTACCATCAGTATGATATTATTTTGCCTAATCTAGATAAAATTAATATCCGAACTATAGCCGAAGCCAAACGCAATCAAGCCAAGCGATTAGGTGAACAAGATTACCAGAGGCGAAAAGCTGCTGGAGAAAAAGTCAAGCAAGCAGATTGCGAAGTTGATTATAAAAAAATAGCTAAAACTGATTTAGTGTTTAGGATCATGACATTTGATCATATTCCACTCAATAACACTCGTAAAAAGAATCCAAAAAGTCTTGCTGATCATAGAGACAAGGTTAACTTTCCTCCATTCCAGCATTGGAAATTCAATGACAAAGATGAATTAGTATGCGTTGGTAAAAGTCATTGGAAGGGTAGCATCGAAAAGGGCAAATTTGACAAAGATGCAGGTCAAATTACTCCAACTTTAGCTAGAATGATGTTAAAGTTATGTGAGAGATATGCTACCCGTGGTAATGTTCGCGGATATACTTACAATGATGAAATGAAAGGACAGGCCATTTTGCAGTTAACACAAATTGGATTACAATTTGACGAAAGTAAATCAGACAATCCTTTCGCATATTTTACTGCGGCTGTTACTAATAGTTTTGTTCGTGTTATTAATATCGAAAAACGCAATCAAAATATCCGTGATGATATTTTAGAAATGAATGGAATGAATCCTAGCTATAGTAGAACTGGTGCTGGCGAGCACGAAGCGGCACTAAAAAGACACAACGAGGAATCAAGTGAGTAATTTATTTAAAAAAGTAGCCTGCTTTACCGATATTCATTTCGGTCTAAAGAGCAATTCATCAATACACAATCAAGACTGCGAAGATTTCGTAGATTGGTTTATTGCAAAAGCCAAGGAGGAAGGATGTGATACAGGTATCTTTATGGGCGATTGGCATCATAATCGCAATAGCCTTAACATTACTACAATGGATTATAGCCTTAGGGCCTTGGAAAAGCTGGGGCAGGCGTTTGATAACTTCTATTTCTTTCCTGGTAATCATGATCTGTACTATAAAGACAAACGGGACATACACAGTGTGGAGTTTGGAAAGTATATACCTGGCGTCACTGTGGTACATGAGCCTACTACTATTGGAAATGTCACACTGTGTCCCTGGCTCGTTGGTGAAGAATGGAAAACTGTAGGAAGGAAAGGTGGCAAATATATCTTTGGTCACTTTGAATTGCCTAACTTTTTTATGAATGCCATGATCCAGATGCCAGATCATGGGGAGATACAACTTGACAGTTTTCAAAACTATGAGCTAGGGTTCAGTGGGCACTTTCATAAGCGCCAACGGCAGGAGAATATGATCTATATCGGCAATGCATTTCCGCACAATTATGCCGATGCGTGGGACGATGATCGTGGTATGATGGTATTAGAATGGGGAGGAGAGCCTGAATACTTTAGCTGGCCCAATCAACCCACATTCCGTACTGTAAAACTAAGTCAATTAATTGACGAAGCCGATACTATTGTTAAGCCTAATCAACATTTAAGAGTTGCGCTTGACATTGATATTACATTTGAAGAGGCCAGCTTTATCAAAGAAGACTTTATGGCCAAGTACAAGATACGAGAATTAACACTAATAGCTGAGAAAAAGCAACTTGAGATTAGTACAGATATTGATATACAAGCATTTGAATCAGTAAATCAAATTGTAAGCAATCAATTAGTCAGTATCGAATCAGATGCCTTTGACAAAAACATGCTATTAGCCATTTATAACAGCCTATGACAATCAAATTAAAAGAATTAACAGTTAAAAACTTTATGAGCGTGGGTAATAGTACCCAAGCAGTTGATTTAGATCAAGAAAACCTAACACTCGTGCTAGGAGAGAATCTAGATCAAGGCGGCGGCGATAGCGGAGAACGCAACGGCACAGGTAAAACAACTATTGTCAATGCACTGAGTTATGCTTTATTTGGTAATGCGCTCACTAATATTAAAAAAGATAACTTGATCAATAAGATCAATAATAAGAATATGCTAGTTACGCTGGCATTTGAAAAAGATGGTGCTAGCTATCGTATTGAAAGAGGTCGCAAACCTAATGTATTAAAATTCTTTGTCAATGATCAAGAACAAGATACAGGCGAAACCGATGATGCTCAAGGGGATATGCGTGAGACACAAAAGGATCTAGATGATTTACTAGGTATGAGTCACGACATGTTCAAGCACATCATTGCGCTTAACACATACAATGAGCCTTTCTTAAGTATGAAAGCCAATGATCAACGAGTAATCATTGAACAATTACTAGGTATTACACTATTAAGTGAAAAAGCAGAAGCACTTAAAGAACTAGTCAGACAAACTAAAGAAGCTATATTCCAAGCAAATGCAGATATCGAAGCTACTAAGAAGTCAAATGATAATATTCAAAAAAGTGTTGATGGATTATTGTCGAAACAAAGTGCATGGCGACAACAGCAAACTCAAGATCTTGAAAAGATCGGCCGCGCGATTGTAGAACTAGAGAGCGTAGATATTGAAGCTGAGCTTGCGAAGCATGCGGAGCTAAAAGTTTACGAAGAAGCTTCGCAGAAGCTAAAAAGCCTGAATAAGGAACGAGCGACGTTAGACGCTGCGCTAGCGCAAGCGGAAAAAGCGGTAAAAAAGTATACCGCAGAGTTGGCCTCTCTCAGTAATAAGAAGTGTCATGCTTGCGATCAACAGTTGCATGATCACAAACACGAGGAGATGACTGCCGGTGCCATGAAACATCTCTCAGAATCACAACAGTATCAAGACAAGATCGCTGCGGACCTCGCCAAGCTCACAGCTGAAATTTCAGCCATTGGCGAGCTAAATGGCCGTCCGGACACTTACTATGACACTGTTGAGCAGGCTCTCAAGCATCAGAACAACTTGAACACTCTAGAAACTAATCTAACTATCCGTGCAGGCGAGTCTGATCCTTATCAAGAACAGATAGATGAACTGCGCAACACAGCCATACAGGCAATTAGTTTTGATGAAATCAACAGTTTGACCACTATGCGGGAGCATCAAGAATTCTTGCTCAAGCTATTAACGTCTAAAGATTCATTTATACGCAAGAAGATCATTGATCAGAACCTAGCTTACTTGAATAACCGATTGACTTACTATCTAGATCGCATGGGTCTACCACATACTGTAGTTTTTCAAAATGACTTGACCGTGATAATTACACAGCTAGGACAGGATTTAGACTTTGACAACTTATCGCGTGGTGAACGCAATCGCTTGATCCTAGGACTAAGTTGGGCGTTCCGCGATGTGTGGGAAAGTCTATATCAAAATGTAAACTTGCTGTTTGTAGACGAGCTCATAGACAATGGACTAGACAGCTCAGGCGTCGAATCTGCACTGGCTGTGCTGAAAAAGATGACTCGAGAACGCAAAAAGAATGTGTTCTTAATATCGCACAGGGACGAGCTTGTAGGTCGTGTTAACAATGTACTCAAAGTCATCAAAGAAAATGGCTTTACATCATATGCCACGGATCTAGAAGTCACAGAATAATGCATCAGGATGAAGAATTACATGCTCAGTTAATGGCTGCATTTCGAACTTACTTCGAAGCTAACCAGCGTTGGATGAACACTGGGACCAAACGGGCATGTATGGACACTCGTAATGCTATGAGTGAAATACGCAGATTATGCAGTGAACGCCGTATTGTGCTACAAGAATGGCGTCACTGGAAGAACGAAGACATGAAACAGGCCAAAGCTCGTAGGCTCGCTCAAAAACAACTCAAGGCACAAGGCAATGATGATAATTAGAAGTCATGACATGGCTTTTCAATTCCCAAACTGTAGAAGAACTCCCGGACGACTGTGCGGGCTTCGTCTACATCATCACTAACATCTCAACAGGGCGCATGTATATAGGCAAAAAGCTGGCAAAATTCTCAAAGACCACATATCGAACAGTAAAATTAAAGAACGGCAACAAAAAGAAAAAGAAGATCAGAAGCAAAATTGATTCCGACTGGCGAGATTACTATGGATCGTCACCTGAATTAACTCGTGATGTACAAGCTCTAGGAGTTGAAAACTTCCGTAGAGAGATACTTTTTTATTGCCGTAGCAAGGCAGAATGCAGCTATGTTGAGGCCCGCGAACAGTTTTCACGCAGAGTTCTTGAATCAAACGACTACTATAATGGTCATATTCAAGTGCGTGTACATGGTTCACACATTCGTAAACTCCAAGAAAACTAGGCTCTAAAACCGTCAAATAAGCCCGCACTGGCGATGTAATTTTGTGCCCTTACAGCTGGATCTCGGATCGCAGTCACGGAAATTCCTTGCTTGACGGCAGGGTCATGCATCACTATCCTTGACCGGACGATGACTAGATATGCCTTCATACAACTAGTTTGATGCTTGCCGTAAATTTTTAAAAAGGCTAAAGGAGTGGGGAAAACCCACGGATCTGCGGATGTGTTAGCGTATGTCAGCAGATTGCCGTCGTATAAAGACGGGGCTCGAGGTACCGGATGACCGCCTCTGTAATGCCCTAACGCTAAGTGACATGTTCAACTCGGATAATGTCCTTTGCCCTGCCTGGGCAAAGTGTGACTGAACAATCTGGATAATATCTTAAACGCTTCGCGTTTTATTGCCTTTTCTAATAAGAAGACAAGTTCGAGCGGAAGCGAAGAACAGATGTACGCAGTACATCTCCACACAATGGTAAATATGTAAACTTCTCGGAATTGAATATGAAAATCACAGATATTATCAGCGAACAAACAAATGAAGGCGTACTGGACTGGTTAAAGTTTGGGGGAAAGACTACAGGTAAAGAAATGACTGCGGCTGAAAAACTGGCTGCGAGAGAAGCAGCACTTCGAGAAAAAGAACTAGCAGCTCGAGAAGCAGAACTGAAGCGTCGTGAAAAAGAATTAAGAAAATCTCGTACTGGTAGCAGTATTCCTGGAGTTGGAGCAGCTAAACTTACTACATCTGTAGCTGTTAAGAGTGTAAATCTAGCTATTAGATATCTAGTAGTACTACCCGAAGTACTTCAACCTATTACAAATTTTATCAATGCAGATGCCATGTTCAAGCGACAGCTTGACAATCATGAGAATGGCATGACACAGGAGCAGTTTACTGCCAATCGCCAACATTTACTGGCTGAACTAGTAGGTAATTTAGCAGCAGGTATGGCCAGTCGTGGCCTGCTCAAAGGAGCACTACGCCAATTTGGTCTAGGGTTTATTCCCCGTGCTGTACCTGACTATATCGGATCAAGGATCGCCAACAGTGACGGAGTAAGAGATGTAGTAGCTGGATGGTGCGGCACTTATGCTGATATGAAGGTTGGAGGAGAACTAAATCGTAATCCTGCTTTCTGGGACACAGTGACTAAATTTGGTGAATGGTATGCGCTACAAGTTGACAAACTGGCAGATAACAATCAAGCCATGTTAGACCCTTTACCAGGACAGGTCCTAAGTTGGATCTCCAGTCAGAAAGAAGCCGCAAAGTCTTCGACCCCGGAGCCCGTGCCTGTACCTGTACCTAAATCTCAATCAAACAGCAGCAGTTCGTCATCTTCATCTGATGAAAAATCAGATGCTGGGCACATGGAATTCCACGGCTGGGATAAAAAATGACCAGGAAAGTTTTAGTAGTATTTCCTGATGGTAAAGAAGAAAGATTTGATGTGCCCGACAATATGGCACATGAGACTTTTGAAGCTTATATTATTAAAACTTATCCTCAATACAAGGCTCAGATAGACAAAGTCAAAGTCTATGTCTATGATGTTACTCCGGACGAAGCATCTGGTATTACTCATGCAGAACCTGCACCAACTGTACAGCCCCAATTCAAACAGGCAGTGGAAAAACTCAAACAGGCTTACAAAGCTGAATTTGGTAAAGAACTACCTATCACTAGCCAAGAGCGCACATATCAACAGCAGAAAGATTTATACAACCGTTGGCTGAACAAAGATCCTAATGTCTATATTCCAATAAACCCTGACGATCCTAAGTATAAAGGTCGCAAAGATATTATATTCCATAAAAATGCCATCGATGTTTCCAAGACAGTAGATCCACGATGGATGGAAAAGCAAGGTTGGTATCGACCTATTCCTGACAAGGATCCTGTACATTGGTTGCTTAAAGGTGGCCCGTCAACTGGTATCAGTACCATAGACAATGTTTCGTCACCTCCGAGCAACGACGATGGTAAAATTCCAAAACCTCCGGCATCTAATGTTCCGCCACCGGATAGTAATTTGCCTGATGAAAATAATCCCAAGGAAGCTGAAACTGTTTACTGGAATATGTACAAGGATATAAGACCGGGATCACCAACCTACGGTCATTTATTTAGAAAGAAATTTCCTACGCAAGCTCCGACTGCTCCTGCAGCAAATTAAAAGAACGGTAGTCCTGAATCTTTGGTAGTTTCAAGATTTGATTTGATTACATTATCTAGGATTTCTCGGTCTTCGGCAGAATAATAATGCAACAGTTCTGTTACTGACACTCCGCCTCTAGTGAACCAACTTAGTCTAAATAGTTCTTCTTTGAATTGTTTAATCTGCACATCTAGCCTAACTAGATAATCTTGTATTTCTGAGGCGGGTAATCTAATTAGGCTTTCGCGAAAAAACTTGCGGCGTCAAGTTGAATAGCTGTTTTTCCCTCTGCATTACAATGAGAGCATACAACATCAAATTGAGGTATTTCCCAATTTTGTTGATTAGACACTGCTAGTTCTTTTAATTGATCAAATAACACCATGTCAGCGTTTTGTACCCACTCGATGATATGTCCGCGTTCGGTAACTGTGACACTGTCTGTGCTGACACTTTCGATACTGGCGGCAAATATTTCATTTTGTAGTTCTCCTAGCTGTATAAACATGTCAGCTAAGATTTTTTTATTAGCCTTGTCTTCTAAATCTAATTGCTTTAGCTGTTGCTGTATTTCAAAATTTCTTAAATTAAAATCAGTCATTTGACGATATGTTAATGGTTTGACCGTAACAACTAGGTCGTCTAGCACTAATCGACTGTTGTAAACACATTTGCTATAGTGATCTATTATGTAACTAAGATCTAGATCGTAATCGTTTTCTTCTCCGCAACTTTGGCAGTTTCTTGTAACCGACATTGATTGTCCGTATGTAGCAATCCTTATAGCACTTAGTACAGCATCTATATCAATATTACTGAGGTCCCAAGCATCTTTGATTTCTGGCACACAGCTTTCTATAATCCTAACTACACTTTCTCCGGATAGCAGTGCATCTGGAGTTTTCAGCAGTATTTCATCCATGCCGGTCATACCAAACACGGCCAACTTGCTAGGATCTCCACTGATAGTGCCAGTTTGGCAGTAGACACCACCGCTGGGGATTTTGATAAAGATCTTAGGCTGTCTAAAATACTTTTGTAAAGGGTTGTTTATGGCCATTTTGGGCTCCAGATAAATATAATATGTAGTATTTATATACGCATATTTCTTGGAATTTTTTTATGAATGTAGAAACTAGTGTCGAGTCCCTGATCACGAAAATAGATGACTTGCTAAAAGGTATACCGGGAAGCGGCGGCTTAGGCGGAACCTCAGCAGCAGGAGCGGCTGCAGGTACAACAGCTGCCCTGAATGGTCTAACTAATACTTTACAATCAGGCGCAATTATAGCTGGCAACGCACTATCCCATCTAGCCACAGGCACACTAACACTAGCTAATGTATTTGAATTATCTGCAGAAACACTCAAATTATTTCCTATAATTGGCGGATTTGCCGGCGAAGCTCTTAAAGTTTTTAGTAAAGACGCACTAGAAGCTAATCAAAACATGCGAGAGAATCTCAAGTTTGGAGATACCAGAATAGATCTTCTTGAGTTTAGACGACAGGTTATTGCTACTGGTCTTTCATCTGCAGAATATAATGACATTATAAAAAATAATTCAAACAGTCTCCGTAGAATGGGCGGAACTTATGAGGACAGCATCAATACTTTTATGAGTAGCCTTGAAGAAATGAAGATGGATCAATTTGGTCAAGGACTTCTTAGATTAGGAGTAGGTGAAGCTGAATTTGCCAAGACACTAGAATATGTAACATTCAACACAAATAAATTTTCAGAAGCAGGAGGGAAAGCCAGTACAACAGCAACCAGTACTGCTCTACACCTAAGCGATGTGTTGTACGACCTAGCTGGCTTATATGGTGTACAAAAAGACAAACTATTAGAAGAAACTAAAGCTATTAGTGACAGCATAAAAGGTAGACTAGCAGAAAGTCTAATGAGTGGAGAGCAACTTAAGGCCTATAAAGAACAACAATTGATATTTGCAGCTGCATCACCAGTGTTAGCAGACTTTAATAGAATATTAAGAACTGGGGTAATGGATGCTAAAGACCAAGCTCTAGTAGCTGCCATACCTGCAGAAATTCAAAATCAAATGGCTGCTAACAAGCGATTATATGATGAAGCCGCAAGGACACAGAATCCTGACGAACGAGCTGCAAAATTAAAAGAAGCCGATGCCGCGGCTATTAGGATCAATCAGCGAATGTCTGAAATGGTCAACGATCCTAAATTCTTAGGAATGGTAGCGGCATTGGCTAGTAGTGGTCCGGCTGGCCAGAATATAGATAAATTGACCACAGACCTACAAAGTAAATATTTTGGTCCATTGACTGAAGAGCAAAGAAAACAAACACAGGCCTACGCCGAAGCAACAAAACAAAAAATTACAGATGATGTTAGCCTAAGAATATTGTATAATGAAATGGTTAAAAATCAAAGGATAACCAAACCTGATGAAAGACCCGTAGGTGAGCAAGCTAGTATAGCTATTAACAATGCCAAACAAGCATTAGATAAAGTAAATCTAACAGTGACAGAGGAACTTAATAGATATCTAGCAAATAGTACCGCAATAAAAACCGGACTATCTGAAATGAATACTAATTTGACCAAGTGGAATGAATCTATGATCACAGCAGAACAACGATCAAAAATTTTGCCTACCATTATGGGTCAATTGAATACATTTGTTGACGACCTAATAGAAAAAGCTAAAAAAGCTGCAGCCGTGCCATCAACGGCTATAAATCCTAACACACAACCAACTCCACAATCAGATGCCGATAAACAAGCTCGCGAAGCAGAAGAAAGACGTCGATACCCAGAGCGTTTTAATCCTGACGGAACACGAACGAGAGATTTAGGTACAACGGGTATGATCGGTCTTAATGTTGAACCTGAAGATATAGTGACTAGCGTAGAACGCGGAGAGCGTGTGCTTAATCCCAAAGAAACGGACTATGTCAATAGTTTGCCAATGATATTTAGAAGTCTAAGTGATCAGATTGGAAATTTGGCCAGCACTGGTGCTGCCTTTGGTAAGAATATGAATCCGGCTACACAGGGTATACCTATTGAAGCTGTGGTAAATGCTATAAAAGAATTGCCAATACAACGACAAGTTGATACAACACCGATAACATCTGATAAAAATGATATAGTCACGGCTATATCTAACATTAATCCTGTTGATCAGTTACAAACACTTTTTGCCAAAACAAATGAAACATTTGCTAGTATAACAAATACCAATGCTACAAGTGTAGAAACAAGGATTGGATCCTTTGTGCAGGCATTTAAACAGGTCACAGATACTCTACAAACTGATAAGAAAGAAAAAGATTCGAGTCCAAAAGTGGATGCAACATCGGCTGCTCCTGAGGCTAATGCTCAAGATAATCTGTCAGCAGGCATCAATCAATTAAATACTATGATGGCTACTCTTGTTCAACATTTTGAAGTAGTTGCAGACAATAGTACCAAGCAAGTCCGCGGTTTGAATAACCTAAGTCAAAACAGGATGTCATAAAGAATGAGTTGGAAAAAATATTTTAGCCCAGCACCCGTTGGCACAATAATGAGCCCGGTCAGTGGCATTAATTCTAGCAATAGAGCTGGACCTGCTCGTTCAAATTATTCAAGTTATCTACCAGATGTATACGCCGGAGCACCTAATCGTGCAGAGCGTTACATGCAGTATGAGACCATGGATAGCGATCCTGAAATTAATGCTGCCTTAGATATTCTAGCAGAATTCTGCACACAGAAGAACAAAGATGGTAAGACACCTTTTCAAGTTTTTTGGCGCCACAAGGCTACAAATAGTGAAATTAAGATCCTAGGCGAGTACCTACAACAGTGGTCAAAGCTACAAAAATTTGACACAAGAATATTCCGTATCTTCCGTAACACATTCAAATACGGTGATGCATTTTTTATTCGCGATCCAGAAACACAGAAATGGGTCTATGTTGATCCTAGCAAAGTTACTAAAGTAATTGTCAATGAAAGTGACGGTAAAAAGCCAGAACAATACATTATCAAAGATCTGGCGCCTAACTTTGAAAATCTAGTTGCTACTCAAATTACACCTAATGTTAATCCTAGAGAAATGGCCGGCGGTAGTGGGTCAGGCGGTGGCGGATCAGGTTATCTAGGTTCGGGATCGCAAGCTCGTGGAGCCGGTAGTTTCCCACAAAGCGGTACAGGCAGCCGCTTCAGCATGGGACAAACTGAACATGCTATCAATGCCGAGCATGTGATACATCTAAGCCTAAGCGAAGGGCTAGACAACATGTATCCTTTTGGTACTAGCCTGCTTGAAGATGTCTTCAAAGTCTACAAGCAGAAAGAACTACTAGAGGATGCGATTATCATTTATCGTATACAACGAGCACCAGAACGCAGAGTTTTCCATGTAGACGTTGGAAATATGCCTGCACACATGGCTATGGCATTTGTCGAGCGTGTAAAGAATGAAATACATCAACGACGCATACCTAGCCAGACTGGTGGTGGAGCCAATGTCATAGACAGTGCTTATAATCCATTGAGTATTAATGAAGATTATTTCTTCCCAAGCACCGCAGATGGTCGTGGATCTAAGGTAGAAACACTGCCAGGCGGAACAAATTTGGGCGAAATTGAAGACTTAAAATATTTTACTAATAAATTATTCCGTGGCTTGCGTATTCCTAGCAGTTATTTGCCAACAGGCGCTGAAGACAGTCAAAGCAGTTACAATGACGGGCGTGTGGGAACAGCTTATATCCAAGAATTGCGCTTCAACAAGTACTGTGAACGCTTACAAATGTTGCTTACAGAACGCTTTGATTTAGAATTTAAACGATTTGTTTACTCAAAAGGACTTAACATAGATACAAGTTTATTTGAGTTGAAGTTCAATCCGCCAATGAACTTTGCTAGCAGTCGTCAAGCTGCTATGGACACTGAGCGCATCAATACATTTAATACAGTACAAGCTATTCCCTACATGAGCAAGCGTTTTGCACTCAAGCGTTTCTTAGGATTAACCGACGAAGAAATGGCAGAAAATGAACGCATGTGGGCCGAGGAAGCAGGTAAAGGTGAACCTACACATACTGATTCTAGCGGAGAATTGCGTAGTGCAGGACTCAGTTCTGCCGGCATCGATAGCGACATGAGTACTGCTGGCGACCTAGAAGCACCAGAAGGTATGACTAATCCAGCTGACGAAGCTGCCGCAGCCGGCGCTGGAGCAGCACCTGCAGCTCCGGGAATGGCACCGGGTGGTGCTGGAACACCTCCAGCTGCATAAATAAAGCATGATCCTAAGAGAGCTTTTTTATATTGATCCTGAAACAAGGCGCACATCTAATGATTTGCGTTATGAGCCTAAGCGTGACAGCGATGTCATGTTGCGCAATGATACTCGCAAGACTAGGCTTAGTTTGAAACAGATCAATGAACTGCGTAAAGCAAGCGAAGCTCATATCTTAGAGCAAGAACAGGAGTTAGCGTTTATACATAGCATGTACTACACGCCACCGCAACAAACTGTATAAATTATCAAAATATGTCGTTTTTATGGCATATTGCACCTCTTTTTACCCATAAGTTGTAAATATCTTACAGCCTTGTACAACCATCACAGGAGACTTTTAACATGACTGATCGTACCCAATTTGAAGCCATGCTTGAGGCATTGATCAACGAAGATCAAGAAACAGCAAAAGAAATATTTCATAATATAGTGGTTGCAAAAAGCCGCGAAATTTATCAAGAATTACTAGAAAGCGATTTTAGCTTGTCAGAAGGTGATTCAAACCCATTCGCTAAAGACGACGAAGGTTCAGAAGAAGAAAGTTCTGAAGAAGAAAGCGATGACAGTGAAGAGTCAGATGATGGCGAAGAGTCAGATGACAGTGAAGAGTCAGACGACGATGGTGAAGTTGGCGGTGATGCCGGCGACGATTTCATTGACGACACAGAAGATGACGGCGAAGAAGGCGGAGAAGGTGACGAGGGGTTAGAAGACCGCGTTATGGATCTAGAAGACGCCTTGGAAGATCTAAAAGCAGAATTTGAACAGCTAATGGCTGGTGAAGAACACGAAGAACATGAGCACCCAGGTATCCACGGTGACGGAATGCCAGATACAGACATGGCAAACGACATGGGAATGGGCAGCCAAGAAGACGAAATGTCTTTCATGGAAGGTGTAGAAATGGTTAAAGTTGGTGAGCCATACAAAGGTGGTAAAGTTGCTAGTACAGCAGACCACAATGTAGGTGCTAACACAGGCGGCGGTATGAAAGCTGCATTTAACCGTCAAAGTACAGTAAGTGGTAAAATGGTAAACAACATGGGCGGTTCAACAAAGAATATTGCTCAGAACTTTGCTGAAAAAGATCCAAACGGTACAACACCTAACAAGCACATGAAGGGTATTGCTCAAGAGTCAGGTACACAGTTTACTGGTACAGATTGGGAGCAAAATAGTGCCCCAGGAAAGACATCTACAAAAGCATTTACTAAGAAAGTAACAGACGGACATGGCGCAGAGAAGAAAGGCGGTAAAGGCGGAATGGTCGGAACCGGCGCTCACAGCCAAGGTTTTGTTGATGACAGTAAAAATACTGTAATCAACGGTAAGAAAGTTCGTTAATTAGGCCCTTATAGATGTTTCACTTAAGAGAAAATTTAAGTTTCGACCAAGCTAAAATGATCGTCGAGTCAGACGAGAAAGATGGGAAAAACTTGTACATGAGCGGTATCTGTATCCAAGGCGGAATCAGAAACGCAAATCAACGAGTTTATCCTGTGAGCGAGATTGGCAAGGCTGTCAAGACTCTCAATGATCAGATTCAAAACGGTTATTCAGTGCTTGGTGAAGTGGATCATCCAGATGACCTAAAAATTAACCTAGACCGTGTGTCCCATATGATAACTCAAATGTGGATGGACGGTCCAAATGGGTACGGTAAAATGAAAATTTTACCTACACCGATGGGACAACTAATTCGCACTATGCTTGAAAGCGGTGTGAAATTAGGAGTAAGCAGTCGCGGATCTGGAAATGTCAAAGAAGACGGTTCCGGTGAAGTATCAGATTTTGAGATTATCACGGTAGATATGGTAGCTCAACCCAGTGCACCGGGTGCATATCCTACACCAATCTATGAACACTTGATGAACAATCGCGGTGGACTTAGAAGCTTGCGCATAGCGCAAGAGGTCAAGGGTGATCCTAAAGCACAAAAATATCTAAAAGAGAGCTTATTAGGTATAATAAGCAAACTCCAATAATAAGGAGAATCACATGTTGGACGCACTAAAACAGTTATTTGAAAACAATGTGATTTCTGAAGAGATCCAACAAAGCATTGAACAAGCATGGGACGCGAAGATCACAGAGAATCGCGAACTAGTAGCTAGTCAATTGCGCGAAGAGTTCGCTCAAAAATATGAGCACGATCGCAGTGTAATGATTGAAGCCATTGACCGTATGGTCACTGATCAATTATCAGCTGAGGTTGTAGAATTTGCTGAAGATCGTAAGGCCCTAGCTGAAATGAAAGTTAAGCTAGCAAAGAAAATGAAGAAAGATAGCGAAGTAGTAAAAGAATTTATTACTCGTCAACTAGCTTCTGAAGTTCGTGAACTACACGAAGATCAAGTTGAAATGGCTGATAAGTTTGGTAAATTAGAACAATTTGTTGTTGAAGCTCTAGCACAAGAAATCGCTGAGTTTTACAAAGACAAACAAGATTTGGCAGAAACCAAAGTACGTTTAGTCCGCGAAGGACGCGAACAGCTTGCTAAGGTAAAGACTGATTTCGTTAAGCGTGCCGCACAAAAAGTTGAATCAGTTGTTAGCGAAGGACTCCGTTCTGAACTACACAGCTTGAAAGAAGACATTGATGCAGCTCGTCGTAATGATTTTGGTCGTAAGTTATTCGAAGCTTATGCTTCAGAATATCAAAACAGTTACCTAAACGAGAAGTCCGAAACTGCAAAATTACTCAAGGTCATAGACATGAAAGAGCAAGCTATCCGCGAAGCTGAACAAGCTGTTGCCGAAGCTGAGGCTTTGTTAGAAAGTAAACATGCAGAAGTTGCGACTCTAAAAGAATCGCAAGAACGTAAACAAATCATGAGCGAGTTGTTAGGTCCTTTAAACACCGAACAAAAAGAAATCATGAGCGAGTTAATGGAGAGCGTGAAAACGACAAAACTTTATGAAAGTTTTGACAAGTATCTACCAGCTGTAGTAGCTGGCAAAGCTCCGCAGAAGAAACAGGCACTTACTGAGGCTAAAGAGATTACAGGAAATAAAATTTCCAACAGCAACCGTAGCAGCGCGGACGAAGGTAATATTATCGATATCCGTCGTCTAGCTGGACTAAAATTTTAAGGAGAAATTAAATGTCTGAACTACTATCAAGCCGTTGGGTAGAAACAAAAGAAGCCCTATTAGAAGGCTTACAAGGCACTAAAAAATCAGTTATGAACGCTACTCTAGAAAATACTCGCAAGTATTTGATGGAAGCAGGAACAGCTGGTGCCACTTCTGCCGGCAACGTCGCAACATTAAACCGCGTGATTCTTCCAGTAATCCGCCGTGTTATGCCTACCGTTATTGCTAACGAATTACTAGGTGTACAACCAATGACTGGTCCAGTGGGTCAAATCCACACTTTGCGTGTTCGTTACGCTGACAACTTCACAGGAAGTGGTTCACCAAGCATAGCAGCAGGCGAAGAGGCTCTAAGCCCATTCAAGATAGCTGAAGGCTATTCTGGTACAGCCGCAGGTAAAGCAACTTCAACAGCAACGTTGGAAGGTTTGCCTGGCAACAGAATGAGCATTCAAATCTTGAAACAAACAGTTGAAGCTAAGACTCGTAAGCTATCAGCTCGTTGGACTTTTGAAGCTGCTCAAGATGCACAAGCTCAGCAAGGTATTGATATCGAAGCTGAAGTTATGGCAGCTCTAGCACAAGAAATTACTGCTGAAATTGACCAAGAAATCCTAGCAAGCCTATACAGCTTGGCAGGTACAGCAGTTGAAACTTTTGATCAATCACAAGTTTCTGGTACAGCAACATTCGTTGGTGACGAACATGCTGCCCTAGCTATCCAAATCAACCGTGTTGCTAACTTAATTGCTCAGCGTACACGTCGTGGTGCCGGTAACTGGGCTGTTGTAAGTCCATTTGCTTTGACAATTTTACAATCTGCTACTACAAGCGCATTTGCTCGTACAACAGAAGGTACTTTCGAAGCTCCAACAAACACCAAGTTAGTTGGTACACTAAACAACGCAATGAAAGTTTATGTAAACAGCTACTCAGCTGACTCAACTGATATTCTTATCGGTTACAAGGGTGCAAGCGAGAGTGATGCAGCAGCTTTCTACTGCCCATACATCCCATTGATGTCAAGCGGTGTTGTTCTAGATCCAAGCACATTCGAACCAGTCGTATCATTTATGACTAGGTACGGTTATGTAGAGTTAAGCAATACTGCTTCTTCTCTAGGTAACGCTGCTGACTATCTAGGTCGTGTAAGCATTGCAAACGTTTCATTCAAGTAATCCGTTACTTTAGAAACATGAAAAAGCCTACTTCGGTAGGCTTTCTCTTGACTAGCATAAATACATTGTCCGCTCACATAGGGTGAGTTTATGCGGAACCCCAACCGCGTATAGCCTAGAACGCTAGACACAAATCAACTAAGGAGAAACAAAATGGGACGCCCAATTAAGAAAAGATTTTTCGGTAATAAAAATGCCGGTGAGACATATGGTCAAATCGGTGTAAACAGCGGTATCGGTGGCGAAGGAATTGCCAGCGTTAGCCAGCCAGATGCAGGTCGCGGTAGTATCAATATTAACGATACATACAAACATTTTCCAACATTGACAGTTGCAGCTCCGGATGAGCCAACTGGTGTAACAGCGGTATTAGCGGTTACATGGGAAATTGAATCCATCACTGTCGGTGGAACAAATACAGGTTATACAATTAATCAAACAGGTGCAGCTGTTACAGCTCTAGTTGGATTGTATGGTCAAGCAAGTGTAACCCCAGTTCTTACTATAAACACAAACGGTTCTGGTAATGTGTCTGCTATCAACATTACAAGTCGCGGTGAATTTACAAGCATTGACGGAACTGGTATCACTACTTGGGGCATCCAAGGCGCTGGCGGTTCTAACGCACAAGCCACAGTTAAATTCCGTGTTAAGAGCATTGCTGTAACAACAGCAGGTAGTGGTTATAACTCAGCACCAACATTGACATGGGCTACACTAGGTGGTACAAGTCCTAGCCTAAATGTTCCAACATTGACTACAACTTTCTCAGGCGATAGCTCACAACAATTCCCAGTTGGCCCATCATTAGTTGGTTTTGCCTATGTCGCCGGTTCAGGAAGCGCACAAGAGTATGACATTATCAAACAAGAATCAAGTCATCGTTATCTAGTTAAGACTGGTGCCACCGGTCAATACATTGGACAATGTAAATTGGTTGCAGTTGCTACAGGTTCATTGGCAGCAGGTCAAATGAATTTAACAGCTAGTGATGCAGGTGGTGGTACATATTATATTACAAAACTAACTGCTCGTAGAGCAGTAGTCACACAATACGGATCAGGTCCTTGGACATATACAACAGGTCAAACTGCTCCATGGAAGGTTATTGCACCAGCCGGTGTATATATCCAACCTAGTGTAACTGTATAATAGGAAATAGGGGGCTACGACCCCCTCCTAAGGAACGCTATGTCAAGAGTAGTCAAGATACAAGGTAACTATACTGTTATTTCAACTAACGGTACGATTTCGCTTAACCCAGGCACAGGCAATGTTATCGTTAATGGTAATATAGATGTCAAGGGTACGATGACTACCATTGAATCTTCTAATACCACTATTAAAGATAACATCATTCAATTGAATTATGGAGAGCTCGGCAATGGCATTTCATTAGGCACAGCAGGTATCGAAGTAGAGCGAGGACCAAGTACTCCTGCAGCTCAGTGGTTGTTTAATGAAAGTATTCCATTTTACAATCCGCAGACACAGACAAATACTTATGGTTCGTGGCAAGCCACATTGGCCGGTGGAGGATTTGCCGGAGTAACAGCAGCCAATTATGGTGTTGCTACGGGTTATGACTTTTTAATCAGCCTTAATAATACAACTAATTTAGTTCGTGTTGTAAATCAAAATAGCTACGCATCAAGTATAAACTATACTTTCAATCAAAATTTAAATGCATTAGTTAGCAAAGACTGGGTGCAGCACTATGTTTCTGCCTATCAAGGTAATGCACAAGTGGATAGATTCTATTATACTCCCGACAACAATGTTACAATCAATTCAATTGGTCGTGCATGGAGTGATCATATAGATTTAACAGTTAATGGAGCTGTAAGACTAACAGCTAATGCTACAGGTGTTACAGTTGATAATCTAAATGTATACAACAATACATTGTCGACGGGCACAGCTACTTATTCTGTGCAGATGACACAGACAACAGCGCCTAATTTAATCACAATGAGCGCTGCCACTGGACTAGCAGTAGGAGCTCAAATAGTATTTTCAGGTAGCCCATACGGCGGAATTACAGCAGGTACTGTATATTATATAACTTCTGTATCCGGAGTTAATATTACAATCAGCACTAGTCCGGGCGGAACGAATCTCACAGTCACTAGCAATTCAGGATACATAAATGCTACAGTCACTAGCAATTTATTGTTAGTTAGTGCTAGCGGTAATGTAGAAGTTAATGGAGTTTTGAATATTGATGATACCACAACAAGTCCAACAACTACTACAGGCCTGACAAAAATTTACAGCAAGTCAACTAGTGCAGGTCCTGGAAAATCTGGAATATTTTTTACAAATACCACAACATCAGACGAACTTGTGTCTAAGAACCGAGCTGTGTTGCTAAGTATTTTATTATAAGGAACAAGACATGGCATTGACAGCTATACCAATAACAGCCACAGCAGTAAGTAGCGGCACACCTAATGGAACAACTATCTATACTAGTTCTGGTAATAACGCTATAACAACTATGATAGCTTGTAACAATAGCGGAAGTTCTATTAATCTTACATTATATGCTGTACCAAATACAAAAAGTGCCTATGTAAATCCAGAATGTACTATAGTCAGCGCATTGGCAATACCTGCGGGTGAAACAGTTAGTTTTGATCAAGAAAAATTTGTACTGGGTAATAATGACGTTATCTGCGGGATAGCAAGTTCTGCGTATTCGGGTACTGGTGTTAGCGTAGTATTAAGTACATTGGCAGTCTAACATGAGATTTTTAAAAACACTAACACTTAATCGCAGAGCAATCTATGATCCTCGTGCGAGTGTCACTACTGGAAATAGTTTTAAACTAGATTCAATAGATAACTTAGTGTTACCAAAAAGCAATGACTCACTAACTTCTAGTCAAACAGAAGGTATGATGCGCTACAATACTACAACTCATGAAGTTGAAGTTTATCAGGGCACAGGTGGATCAGCTACATGGCGAGCTATTCGCTATAAAGAATCAACAGGTATTACACAGCAAAGTCTTGGTAACATCGATGGATATACCTATTTTTATGGTCCGTTGAATCCTGCACCTCCCACAGTTGTTCAAACAGGATCAGGAAGTCAAACCGGTCAATATAGTATCAATGTGTCGTGGGGCGGACAAAATTTAATAGTATTAATTGGTAATGTGTTTCAAATTTTTAACACTAACTATGTAATTACACAAAATCCTGTTGCCACAAAGGCCACAACGGCACAGGCTAACAATGGCACAACAACCATCACAGTGTCGAGCACAGCTACTATACCACAAGGTAGCATTGTAACAGGCAGTGCATACCTTCAAACAGGTACTGTAGCAACAGTGACAAGTGCTACCAGTATTACTCTTAGCAAAGCAATCAGCGGCGGAAATATTGCCAGTGGTACTACACTGACATTCACAGCTGCATCAGGATACTATCTAAACTTTACATCAGATCCATACTACTCAGGTGTTATTGGTTCGCCAGTGACGGTATTGATCGGATTTGATCAATAAGGACTAGCCCATGGGAGCCGAACTAGGCAGAATAAGCGGCCCGCTACTTGCGAATAATTTATATCGCCATGGCACTGACCTAGCTTTTGAAACAAGTTTATTATACCTAGCAGTAAACGGGCAGCAGATAGGTATAAAAACTAATTCCACTGTTAGTGATTTAACAGTCAACGGTACTACCAATACTACGACTTTGCAGGTCCCTCAATTCACTAATATCAGTAGTGGGTTTAGTATTAGTACTAACTACATCCAAAATCTCTCAGGATCCATAACATTTCATCCTAACCAATCTAATAATCCTACAATAAATGTTGTAGGTCTATTAGGAACAGAAGGTGTTACCACTGCTAATTTACTAGTAAACAACAATAGTATTTCTGCAACTACATCAAACACAGACATAAATTTATCACCTTCCGGTCTAGGACAAGTTGTCATAAATTCTGACACATTGATCAATGGCGATCTGCATGCTACAGGAAATATAACTTGGGATGGCAATGTTACTTTAGGAAGCAGTACAGGCAATACTGTTAATTTTCAAGCAGAATTAAACAGTGATATTTTACCTAGCAGTGATAACTTGTTTACGCTAGGTAGTCCTAGTCTACGATGGAACAATGCTTATACTCAAACATTAAATCCAACAACATTTAATAGTACAAATTTATCTAGTGCTACTCTAAATGCTGGTAATATACAGTTTAACGGCAATACTATTACTAACACTAGTCCTGGTCAACCTATTAATTTAACCCCTAATGGATTTGCCAATGTTAGTTTTAACGGAGTAAATTGGATAGTAGGCAATGCCATACAGAATTATACCAATACTGCTCTCACTTTATCTAATACTGGTTATGGATATGTAAAATTCGCCGGAACCTATGGAGTTGTTATACCGTTGGGGAATACCGGACAACGACCTGCAAATCCAGAAAACGGTACATTCAGATACAATACAGAAACTGGTATTGCAGAAATTTATAGCACAGATAGTAACTCATGGATTGCCGTCGAAGGAGCTAACCCTCCGTTAACCACATCTCAATTTGACGATGTCATTTCAGATTGGGCCCTTATTTTTAACCTCTAATCAAGCCCAAAAACTCAAATACGCTAAATAGTATTACTGAGGGGCTAGACCGTTTTAAGCCCCCGATACTAAACTGTGGTAAACCGACAAAGAGCCCGAGAGGGATGCGGAGAAATCCAAACTAGGTTAACCGTGAAACGCGGGGTCAAGGAGAGCAGATGGCTGTCGGTCGAATTACAGGCCCGCTCTTAAAAGCCAACTTGGTTCGCCAAGGCGTGAATCTGGCTTTTGAGACGAGCTTATTATATCTGGATGTTAATAATCTGCGTGTGGGCGTGAACACCGCCACTCCTGCTTACGACCTAGATGTAAACGGTACAACAAACACCACAAATTTAACAGCCGGCACTGCTACCTTAGCTAGTTTTACCATATCTGGTAACACAATCAGCAGTTCAAATACTACAATAAACCTAACTCCTGCCAGCGGCGGAGTTGTATATCAAGGCACACTCAATGTTGGTAGTTTAAGCCTAAATTCAAATACTGTTAGTAGTACAGGATCAAATACAAATATACAGTTGAGCCCGTCGGGAACAGGTCAAGTCGTTGTAAATTCTAACACTCTAGTTAACGGCAATCTGCATGCCACCGGCAATATCACCGCAGATGGCAATATTACGCTAGGTAATGCCAATACTGATACTGTGACATTTGACGGTGAAGTTAACAGCAATATAGTACCTAACACAGATATAACATATAATTTAGGCAGTGCAAGTTTACGCTGGAAAAATATCTACACAGCAACAGCTTCTATCACAACCCTAAATGCTACCACAGTAAATACCACAGATTTTCAAACCAGCGGATTAGATATCAGCGGAAACACTATCAGCAGTACGCAGACAAATACAAATATCGTTTTCAATACTAGCGGAACTGGTGGCGTCCAATTAGGAAATTTTGAATTCCTTAATAATCAGATAATTAACGTAGTACCCAACTCAATTTCAACTTTTGCAGAAAGTGGCTCTGGTTATGTAAAAATAGCCGGTACTAACGGTGTAGTGTTACCCAATGGAACTGACCAGCAAAGACCCACTGCATATGAAACTGGTATGACTCGTTTCAATACAACACAGCAATTAGTTGAAGTTTGGAATGGTACCCAATGGATTAACATAGCAGGTTTGCTCACAGGGGTTACTGCTGCTGTAGGACAAGATCTTGGCGTGCAAGCCGCCTTAATGTTAGGATAATTTATAATGTCAACAACTTTTAGCAACGCTTTATTTTCAAATATAAGCACAACAACCACAGTTAGCACAGTAGCTACAGCCACATTATCAGTGGGCAATATTGTCACAGTATCAAGCACCGCAGGCATGTATGTAAACATGCCAATTGTGTTTAGCGGAAATGGTCTTAGCGGTAGTAATATTGTTGCAGGAACAACATATTTCATTGCATCAATAGTAAACACTGCTCAAATAACTATCAGCGCAACCAGCGGTGGATCTGCTTTTGTCCTAACCACACAGTCAGGTAGCAGTCTAAATGTTGTGGCAGGCGGACCAACTCCGATAGTTGCTAGTGCATCAAATGCTCGAGTCACTGTAGTTGGCCTAAGTATTGCTAATACAAGTTCGCAACTGGCATTTGTAACCATCCAAATAGTTGATGGAAATAACAATAATAACACAGCCAACTATGCTTATCAAATTCCTATTCCAGCTAATCAAACAGCCAAGTTAATCAACGGCGGGGAAAGACTGGTCTTAGGTCCCAATATGACTGTCACAGCTAGCGCCAATGTTACAAATACATTAGATATAGTTGCAAGCTATGTCATCATTCAATAAGGAATAAATCATGGCATCACCATTTTATGCAGGCGAATTAAACCAAGATCAAGTTTTAGGGGCAGGGGTTCCTCGTTATTTTTACGGGCTACGCAGAACTGATGACGGTAAATTGTATTTTACTCGTGTTGACAATTTAACATCAACAGAAACAATCACTGTTAATATTACAGGTACTGCTGCAAATAACTTTGAAGATTTTGAGTGGGGCGTGGACTACTTTGATGGTCGACTAGCTACAGATCACAGTCGCCCTTATCCAAATTTATTCTTTGATCAATATCGTTGGGACAATCGTAACATGTACTATTACATTAATGCTGCAGGTAGTCTTGTTGCCAGAATTAATTCAACCTACGCAAACTATCCTTCATACAGCTAAAATAGCATAAGTACACTAACACCATAGGAAATAACCATGCCAGAATTTAGAATTAGTAGTTTACGATTCAACTACACAGGTCAGTGGGCCACTACTACTACATATAACAGAGACGCAGTCATTACATATCAAGGTAAAATGTATGTTTGCCTAGTACCACATACTAGCGGAGATTTTTATCAAGATTTATATCATGTAACCGGTGCCGGTGCTAGCACTCCTTATTGGAATTTAATTCTTGATGGTAAAACTTGGACTAACGCATGGTCACCAAGTACCTATTATAGTCTAGGAAATATTGTTACCTATGGCGGTGCTGTGTATGTGTGTACTGCTAATCACACAAGCTCAACAACTCTTGATCTTTCTAAATTTACAACACTGGCTACATTTACCAATTGGCACACTGCATGGTTACCAAATACTAATTACGGTGTTGGCGATGCTGTCAAGTATGGCGGTATTGTTTATGTCTGTAACACTAACCATACTTCTGCCGCTAGCGCAACACTTGGCCTTGAAGCCAACCAAAGTTCATGGACTATTCTAAATCAAGGTATTGATTACAAAGGACCATGGCTAGCTTCTTTTAGGTACAAAGTACAAGATGTTGTAAAAGTTGATGCTAACTTATACATTTGTACAATCGCGCACACATCAGGTCCAGTAATGGCCGCTGGTAATTTTAGTTTATTCTTACCAGGCGAAGAATATCTAGGTACTTGGAATTCAGGTACTGCATATCAACCTGGTGACGTTGTACAATATGGCGGTTATGACTATATCTGTTTAACTAATAATAATACTAACAACATTCCAAATACTGATGCCACTGATTGGGCATTATTCAACCAAGGGTATCTAGCATCAGGAGATTGGACTGGCGGTACTAGTTATCAAATTGGTGATGTAGTTCGTAGAAACGGTGAACTGTATGTTGCTATTGCCAACAGCACATCACAAGATCCCAATAATTATTCATCAGCAGTTACATATAATTCAACAGGTAGTTCTGGTTCTACAGTAATTGTATCAAGTATCTATACCCTAGTTCCTGGTATGATTGCCATAGGTTCCGGATTTGCCAGCGGCCAGAGTATTATTAGTGCTAGTTTAGCAAGTTCCGTAACTACTACGGTTGCATCAGCCGCAGTAACAGTCACAGCAACAGGCACTAGCGGATCACCGACTATTACAGTAACATCAAATGCCGGACTAGTAGTAGGCATGAATGTCAGCGCATCTGGTATTGCTGGCGGAACCACTATACAAAATATTGCAACAAATACAATTACATTAAGTGCAAACACTGTATCTGCTGTTAGCGGTCTAGTATCTTTTGGTACTAACGCTATTACCGTAGGTAGTACATCTGGCATAGCAGTAAATCAAGGCGTTATTGGCGCAGGCATAAATGGCTTATCACAAGTCGCAAGCATTAGTGGATCAACAGTTATATTAACTTATCCAGCTACTGGTACGGTTGCCGGCAATGGAACATTTGGAACTCCTACAGTAGTATTAAGCTCAGCACCTGATTCTGCACTTACTAACGGCCAAACTATTAATTTCTATGGAGTTAACTCAACATCATGGAATTTAATCGTCCCTGGAGCATATTGGGCAAGTTTCTGGAATTCAACAACAACCTATCTACTAGGTGATTTAGTTATTTGGCAAAATGCAACATATCGTTGTATACAAGCTTCACCAAAACAATCTCGTCCAGATCAAGATACTACAAATCAATACTGGATTCCTTATGTGTTACATGCTCGCCACAATGCATTGAATACTGTAGGTAATATAACTTACAATATATCAACAACTACGCCTACTAACACAGCCTTACCAATAGGAACTACCGGACAACTATTGCGATCAACTATTGGCGCTACCGGTGTGCTATTACCAACATGGTCGACTATTAACCAAACAAAGAATGTGTTTTATGTTGCACCTAATGGTGTTGATAATAGCTTAACTAATGGTACTACCTGGGATCAACCGTTTGCATCTATTGCTTATGCATGTAACTATGTTTTAAATGGTACATTATATCCAAACACTGCTAATATTTTAACAAAAAATAAATTATGGATTGTGACTGAGATGTACAATTATCTTGTATATTCTTTAAACAATAATTTAAATGGTGTTACTAATGGAACTTGGTATACAAGCTCAGTTGGTCCTTCAGAAACAATCCGAGATGCAGAATATATTATTGATGCTATTGTTTATGATATTACACGAGGTGGAAATAGTCAAACAGTAGCAGCTGCACAAAGTTATTTTGCTTTTGGTAGTGTAAATTCCTTTATTAGCACTATAGTTGCGGCAGACATGCCTAATTTTGTAATTGCATTAAACTACATGTATAGTTTGATTAATAATGTACTCAATCAATCTGCACCTGCAAACAACTATCAAGCATTAAACGGTATAGCTGCTGGATCAAGAATTAATCAAGTAGTGGGATTAAATGGTGTAGAATCACAAACAACTTTAGCAAATCCACTAGCCCCAAACGGTGCAGGCAACACTTATGTTGATATTTTGTTTAATTTAATTTACAATTCATTAGCATCACAAAGCACTACAAACTTACCAACTCCTAATTCTGGCATCAGTTCAACAATTTATGTTAAAACAGGAACTTATACTGAATCTTTACCAATTGTAGTTCCAGAAAACTGTGCATTAGTTGGCGACGAGTTGCGCGGAGTTGTTGTACAACCTAAGATAATTTATAATACATATACAACAATTTCTACAGCGGCAACACAATTATTCACCGTTAGTTCGACTACTGGGCTGTATGACGGATGCCCTATACAATTTGTAACAACTAATAACAATCTTCCAGTAACACTGACAGCTTTTGAATCTGCTATCACAGCCGGACAGACTTATTATGTTGTAGGGTCAACAGTAACTTCATCAAATTTTGCTATTAGTAGTTCTAGTACTCCGGCTATAACAGTAACCGGAGCGTTAGGCAGCACCATAACAGTTACTAGTTCTGCTGGTTTAACAGTCGGGGCACCTATAGCATTTAATACTGGGTTTGGAAATATTATTCCAGGAGCAGTATACTACATACTAACAACAGCTACTGGAGCAATAACAGTAAGCACTACTCCTAATGGGTTAGCATACGCTGTGGGGTCAGTGTCTAACCTATCACAAACACAAGGATCATTAGTAACTGGATCTGTATTGATAACATTATCCGGAGGTAATGGTTTAATGCAAGCCATCGGCGGGCATGCAATCGTAGACATGTTCCGCATGAGAAACGGCAGCGGCTTACGCAATATGAGTCTAGTTGGAAAATTAGGTACATTAACTGCACAAAATCAATATGCGACTCAACGACCAACAGGTAATGCCTATGTTGCGTTAGATCCAGGCACTGGTCCAAGTGATACAACAGCGTGGATTTTCCGTAGATCTCCTTATGTACAAAACGTCACTACATTTGGTGTAGGCAGCGTTGGATGTAAAATTGACGGAACACTGCATAATGGTGGGAATAAATCTATTGTTTCAAACGACTTTACACAGGTTATTAGTGATGGTATTGGTATTTGGTGTTATGGACCAGGAGCACTTACTGAATGTGTGTCTGTATTCTCTTACTATGCTTACACAAGTTATTTTGCTGAAGCGGGCGGAAAAATTCGTGCAACAAACGGTAACAGCTCATACGGTACATTTGGACTAGTAGCTGAAGGGTATGACACAACCGAAACTCCGATCAGTGCAACAGTTAATAACCAATATGGACCAGCTACAGTTATTCCAGCATTTACATACCCATCAGCTGGATCATACGGTCTAATGAAATACACTTACACTAACGCCGGTCAAAACTATGTTTCAGCCGTGACCAATTTGTTGCAATATAGCAATAATTTTCAGAACGGTGCTTGGATCAACGACGGTAATATAACATTTACTGAAAATACAGTAAGTCCTGACTCATTGGCCGATGCATGGACATTTATTTCTGCCACTGGCGGTACTGACACAAGTTACTTGTATCAAAATGTATCAGTAACACCGCAAGGAACTAGTTTTACTAACGTCGCTGGATCAAACATTAGTGGTAGCGGTGCAGGAGCATTGTTTAATATCACTATCAATGCAACATCATATTCTGTTACAGTGGCCAGTGGCGGTAGCGGGTATGTTGTGGGTAACCAAATCAAAATTTATGGAAGCCAGTTAGGCGGTGTTAACGTCACTAACGATTTAACTATTACAGTTACTAATCTAACAGGTAGTGCTATTTCAACACCGTCTGGTATTAGTAGTGCAGGCACTGTTCCTGCAGGATCTAACCAACCATATATTTTAAGTTTACATGTTAAACAAGGTACTGCTTCTGCAATTGATTTATATGCGTTCTTTACAGGCACAAGTACACGAGCAAGTGCAGTAACATTTAATTTTAGCACAGCTACTCTTATTCCGTCAAGTCAAGATGGTAGCGGATTATTACCAACACAGTATGGTGTAAACACGTTACAAAATGGTTGGTATAGAATTTGGTTCTCAGTATACGATACCACTGCACAAAATACAAACTTGCAATATAGGATATATCCAAGAACTCGCTTTGGCACAATTGGTAATACCTATGTCTACGGAGCACAATTAGAAAGATCAGCATCACTTGGCTTCTATCTAACTAATACTTCTGGATTATATACTGCCTATGCTGATTATATTATCAATTCTAGTGGTACTGGTGTTCAAACCGTTGGCGATGAAATTCGTTCAAATAGTGTTTTCCAAACACGAATGATAGACAACGGCAATGGAGTCGGCGGTCTTGGTTATTTAACAGCAAGTAACAATGCACAAGGTGGCAGTAGTTCTACTGGTTATATTACTTTGGCGCAATCTGATGTTAACTCTGCCACTAACTATATTGGTATGAGAATTTTTATCAATAGCGGTACCGGTGTTGGCCAATACGGATTTATATCATCATATAATGCCAGCAACAAATATACAACAGTCTTAAAAGAATCATTTGCTCCGGTGTTAATTAATGCTTCAAGTTCGGCAACAAATGCGTTTAGCCTAGATCCTAGTGCAGATGTTAACACTCTATACGTTAATCAGCCAATTCAATTTGTGCCAAATTACTATAACTCAATAGTGACACAAACATCACAAGCCACGGTTACAGTTACAGCTACAACTGGTGGGCAAATAAACACAATTTATACTTCAGGTACTAGTGTGTTATCAACTGGTATGGCAATTACATTTAGTAACGCATTTACCTACACAACTAGTGCTACACAAACATCTGCGGCAGGTAATCTTGTTACGCTATCAAACACTGCTGGCATAACAATAGGTATGCCGATAGTGTTTAACGGTACTGCTTTCGGTAATATTGTTGCAGGCAATACATACTATGTTCTATCAATACCAACTCCGGGTGTAGGCGGAACAATTACTATTGGCCAATATGTAGGCGGTGCCACTCTAGCATTAACTAATGGATCTGGTATTTTAACTGTCACTGCCGGCGGCATATTCGGTGGGTTAGTAAGCGGTTACACATATTATATTAGTAATATTCTTGACAATAATACTATTCAAGTTAGTGCAACACAGAGCGGATCTATTTTATCATTATACACTGCGGTAGGTAATATGAGTTTGAACTACCCATCTAACACAGGTTATATGGTCGGATCAACTACTAACATGTCTCCAAACATGCCCATTCAGTTTACAGGAAATACACTGGGCGGTGTAGTTGCAGGAACTCTGTACTATGTTAATAATGTTATTAGTAGCACACAATTTACTATTAGTACAGCATTAGTAACTACTACTGCAACAGCAACAGCAACTAGTGTAGTCATTAACACAGTAACATATCCTAATGTGATCACAGTTACGGCGACTACAAACTTAGTTCCATGTAATCCTATAGTATTTTCTGGAACTACTTTTGGTAGTGTTGTAGCAGGTACAACTTATTATATTGCTAATATTCCAGACACTTATCATATTCAACTAGCAACAAGTTTAATCAATACTACTGCAACATCAACAGCAGCTATTACAAACTTGATCACAGTAACTTCAACTACTGGATTTATTGCAGGTAATCCAATTTTCTTTACAGGCAATAGTTTTGGTGGACTTGTGTCTGAAACGCAGTATTATATACTAGCGATTAACAACGCAACAACATTTACTATTAGTAATACAGTTGGCGGATCAGCTGTAGCATTGTCAACTGCTACTGGTTATATGACTATTAGAACCGCTCCAACAACATTTACTTTAACTGCTGTTGGATCTGGATCTATGACACTAACTAGTACTACCGCTAAAAAATCACTAACATCTGGGTACGGTAGCATGTCAACACTATTCCAAACACCGTTGTTTGGCGGCGTGACACAAGGTACAACATATTATGTTCTAGCAATTAATGCCGGTAGCACAAATACATTTACTATTACTGCTACTAGCAATGGTGTATCGGCCGTAACTTTAGCAAGTTCTACAGGATCAATGCAGATGGGCCAAGTTGGCTGGGATCATGTTATTGCTGGCACGCCTCCAGTTTCAGTATTTGATACTAGTACAATTTATTACATTGAACCAAGATTAACTTACTCACAACCGGCATTTACTCAAACATATTTGACACTACCAAGTCAGAGTGCTGGAGCAGGATATACCGCAATAGCGTATGGCGCAAATTATTTTATTGCTGTACCTGCGGGCGGATCTACAATTATTGGAAGTTCTGACGGAAATAATTGGTCTTCAATAACGATCCCATTCTCTGCGGCATGGACCGGAGTTGCATACGGTCAAGGAACTTGGGTAATTATATCAACTGGCGGAACAAGTATTCCAGGATCATTTGTTATTTCATCAAACTCAAGCGGTCAAAGCTGGAAGACAGCGTATTTGCCAAGTATTAGCACTTGGACTAATATTGTCTACGGTAACGGTACATTCGTTGCCATTGCATCAGGAACTAGCAATGTTGCATATTCGACAAGTTACGGAAGTACATGGAGTTCTGGATCTGGATTACCTAACACTACCTGGACTGGGTTGGCCTATGGTGCTAACAAATGGGTAGCCGTTGCATCGGGCGGTACACAAAGCGCATATAGTATTAACAATGGTGCATCGTGGACTAGCGGAACATTACCAGTGTCAACAGCATGGTCTAGCGTTGCCTATGGTAACGGTAGATTTGTAGCAGTTTCAAGCACTAGCGCAACTCCTGCTTATAGCTTTGACGGAATAACTTGGTATACTAGCACATACTCAATCACAGCAACTTCGATAACTTACGGACAAGGGGTGTTTACCGCAGTTAATTCTGGAAATGCAACTTGCTATACAAGTGAGGATGGCAATTTCTGGAAAATTAGAACTGGCGTTGCAATTACTTCTGCAGCAACTGCATTTGGTTTTACAGGTACTGCGTATGTAACAGGTTACAATATTGGAGTTGCAGGAAGTGGATACTTAACAGCACCAACATTGACATTTAGTGGAGGTGGTGCAACAGTTCAAGCAACTGCAACTTGCACAATATTAAATGGCGGCATTGCCGCAGTTACAATTATTACACCAGGTAGTGGATATACTTCTACTCCAACTATTACAGTTTCTGCACCACCTAGTGGCGGTACAACTGCTGTAGTAACTGCTGTGATGAATACTGTCCCTTATACTGGTATTTTTGTAACTGTTGGCGGCACAGGCGGAGTTAACTCAGGAAGCATTACTAGTGCAGGAGCACAAACAAAAGGCCGACCAAATATATCGGCAGGTACTATGGCAACTGTATATGAGTTTGAACCTGGTAGCGGATATACCTCAACTCCAACATTGAGTATATTTGATCCAAACAATACTTCAACAGCACCTTATGCATTAAGAACAGCAAATGGCGTGTTAGCTACCCCAACATTTGTATCTAATGGTGCTGGATACACAGTGTCTGGAACTAGTATTGCCGTAAATGGCTCTGGATCAGCAGATCAATATCAAAACAATTATAACTTGTACATAAACAATTTGTCAAATCTTCCAAGACCTGGAGACGATTTGGTTATTAGTAACAATAGTACAATTTATAAAGTTACCAGTGCTACTGGACTATATGGAACAACTGCACCTAACTTTACTGCGCTATTGACAATTTCTCCAAGTATGAGCACATTGTTAGCTCCTTCTACAGGAACTGCATTGATAATTAGAGAAAAATACAGTCAGGTTCGTGCTACCAACCATGACTTCTTAAATATTGGCTACGGGGACCAATACCAAAGTAATTACCCAGGAGTACCTGTTCCAGGAACTACATTGCTGTCACCACAAAATCAAACAATTGAAAACAACTACGGTCGTGTATTCTATACATCGACTGACCAAGACGGAAACTTTAAAGTTGGTAACTTGTTTGGAGTTCAACAAGCAACTGGCACAGTTACAATTAGTGCCAGCCAATTTGGACTACAAGGTTTAAATCAGTTGACATTGGGTGGTATTAGTGTTGGCGGATCAAGTGTGATTATTACTCAATTCAGTACTGACGGTACTTTTGTGGCAAATAGTGACAACATTTTATCAACACAAAAAGCTGTAAAAACTTATCTTGCAGCTCGTCTAAGCCAGGGCGGTTCAAATACATTTACTGGAAACACTACAGCCGGTACTGTAACGATTGGTGGTCCAAATATTATTGGCAGCACCGTAGTTGCTGGCACTCCCGGATCTAGCGTAAAAATACCGGTCACTGTACACATGCAAGGGCCATATGCCGGCGTTGACGGTGGAATGATGGCGCAAGCGTTCTTTATTAAGAACTTTGCTCACCGTTAACAAACATGAAGTTTTAGGATAAGATAAATATAATATCAAAGGAATAAAAAATGGCAGAATATCTATTAGGTAGAATTAAATTTGTTTATCAAGGTGCATGGCAGTCAAATTACACCTATGTAGTTGATGACGTTGTTACAGTAGGCGGAAAAACCTACATTTGCGTGATTAACAATACAAGTTCAAGTTTATTTGCTACCGACTTAAATGCTGTACCTAGCTACTGGAGTCTAGTTGCTGATGGTCAACAATGGAAAAGCAACTGGGCAACATCAACATACTATAACAAAGGCGACTTGGTTAAGTATTATGGCATTGTATACCAAGCTAATACAGCTCATAATTCTGCCGCATCGACAGGCGCAGTAACATTAACAACCACAGGTGCAAGCGGTACCGGTACTGTGGCAACTATTACATTTAGTACACAGGGTTCGGCACCGTACAGTGTTGGCCAAACTATTACAGTTGCTGGTGTTAATACTACTGGTCCATACAATGGAACATTTACTGTTACAGCATGTACAACAAGCTCTGTGTCATATACAAGTTCAGCAACGGGTAGCCAAACAGTTGCCGGTACAGTAACCACAGTTGGCGGACTAGAAGCTGAAATAGCATATTGGGATCAGTTTGCATTAGGCACAAATTATCGCAGCGCATGGGCTACTAACACCTATTATCATTTAGGTGATATTGTAACTTACGGCGGGTACGCATACTACTGCGCAACAGCACACGTCTCTGCTAGTACTGCTTCGTTAGGTCTAGAACAAAATCAAAGTGCATGGCAAACTTTTAATGCAGGTATTTCATACCTTGGCACATGGGCAGCAAGCACTCGTTATAAATTAAACGATGTTGTAAAATCTGGTGCTAACTTATATATTTGTACTTCACCACACACTTCTAGCTCGAGCATTGACAGCACTGGTGTTTATTTCCAAATTTTCTTAAACGGATTTGAATTTTTAAATTCTTGGACTAATAGTACAGCATATAATGTAGGCGACATCGTAACTTATGGCGGTTACTCATATGTGGCCACACAGATTAATACTAACCAACAACCGAGTAATGCTCCTAGCTATTGGACTCCGGTAACTACTGGATTTAGTTTCCAAGGCGACTGGGTAAACAATACATACTACAAAGTTGGTTCTGTTGTAAGATTACACGGTTATACATACCTATCAATTATCGACAGCCCAACATTAACACAAACAATTACAGCTACATCTAGTACTGGTAATTTAATCACAGTAGCATCAACAACTGGTTTTGTTACTGGTATGTCTGTTACTGTCGCATCAAACGTCGGCAACTTAGTAGCAGGAACAACATATTATGTTCTTAGTGGATTTACTGGAACACAATTTAGCGTTAGCCTAACACCTGGTGGTTCTGCATTTGCATTAAGCAATACCAGCGCACAAAGCGTTTCAGCAACGATTGCTGCACAACCAGGAAATGCAACATATTGGAGCAAATTAAATTCAGGCCTACAGTGGACTAATAATCCGCAGACATACACTGGTCTAAGTGGTACTAATGTGTCCGGTACTGGTAATGGTGCAACATTTACTGTGGTAAGAACAGGCACTGTGTACACAGTAACTAATACTGCACCTGGATCAGGATATGCAGCATCTAATCAAATTAAAATTTTAGGAACCAGCATTGGCGGTCTAAGTCCAGTTAATGATTTACTAATTACAGTATCAACAGTATCAACTGGTGCTATTGCTACATTTACATATAGTGGTATTTCAGTGACATGGACCAGTGGCACTAATTATGTCTTAGGCGATGTTGCATTCTTTGGTGCAAATAGTTATATTTGTGTCCAAGCACATTCAGCAGCATCAGGTAACAGACCAGATGCTGATACAACTGGCACATACTGGAACTTGTTAGCTGCAGGAGCCGAAGTTGCAACACTGACCACAGCTGGCGATACATTCTACTATGGTCCTAACGGTCCAACTCGCTTACCAATTGGCACTAACGGCCAAGTATTGCGTTCAACAAACGGCTATCCAGCATGGCAAAACTATGGATTGATCAACAACCTAGTCTATGTTGGCCCAGCAGGTGTTGACGGCCCAGCACCAACATATGGTCTAACAGTTGATACTCCATGGAAAACAATTCAGTATGCTTGCCAACAAATTGAAGCAGGATATCAAAATCCACAAGCTCAATATTTGTTACAGATTAATAAACAATTCATGATGAAAGAAGTTACAAACTTCATTGTTTATACATATCAGGCAACAGTTACAAACATCAGTGCAACAACCATCACAGCAGCATCGACCGCTAACTTAGTAGTTGGTATGCCTATTGTGTTTACTGGTTCTACATTTGGCGGTGTAAATGCATCAACAACATACTATGTGGTTAGCATTGGCGGCAGTACAACATTCAGTGTAAGTACAACTTATAACGGATCTGCAACTAGCTTCTCAGGCGGAAGCGGATCTATGGTTGCACAGTTAAGCTACAATTCAGCAAAATGCGAACGAGACACTGGCATTATTGTCGATGCAGTTATATATGACCTAGGCCATGGTGGTACTGCTAAAACTACAGCAGCCGCACTATCATATTTCAGCGGCGTTAGCACATTTATAACAACAACTTTAAGTTACCAAGTAAAACAAAGTGCAGGCGGATATGCATATCTAAGCACTTTAATTGGTAATGTATTGGCCAATACTGCGCCAACAAACAACTATCAATCGTTAAACGGAATTAGTGTAGGCAGTCGTGCAATTCAAAATACTACAACAGGATATACCGCAGAAACTGGTAGTACTACAATTTCACAAAACCTAGTAGGCATTATCACCACTGGACTATTAGCAGGTACAACTACAGCTATACCAGTAGCATTAAATCCAAATACAACTATCAGCGTAAAAACCGGCACATACAACGAAGTGTTGCCAATCAACTTACCAACCTATACAGCAATAGTAGGCGACGAATTGCGCTCAACCGTAATTCAACCATATGCAGCTGACCCAGTATTGACATCTGTTACCAATAAAAATGCCAGCGCATTAAATCGTATCAAGTCATTACTACCAAGTTTGATCAGCAATACCACTATTACTCCTACTAGCGGTAATACAGCAACACAAGTTACTACATTGCCAGCAGGCGATGTTGGTAGTTATTCTGCATTAACATTAACTGCTACTGCTACTACTAGCGGATCACCTGGTTATGTAACAACTGCAAGCACTGCGGCGTTAACTGTTGGCACACCGGTAGTATTTGCCAGCTCGTTTGGTGGCATTACAGGTGGAACAACATATTATGTTAACACTGTAATTAATACTACAACATTCTCTATTACTAGTGCAACTCCAGTAACTAATCAATCATCGGCAGTTTCATTGACTAACACTACTTCACAAAATGTGTCATTTACATATGGTACAAGTGCTGTTTCAAGTGTAGTCAATAACGCATCTACATTGATTAGTTTGTTAAATGCAGGTACAGGCACATTAAACAGTTATGTTTTACCATGGCCTGTAAACTATAACACATCGTCATTGACTAACACAGCGTATGCTTCAACTGGAAATGCCACAGGAAATACTGCAAACTACGGCGACGGTGTAAAACAAATTTTACAAAACTACACATTTATCAAAGCCGATGTTGCACAATATTTCCAAAACAACTATTCAAGTGTTTGGACAGGATTAGGATCATCAGGGCAAACCAACTTCCAAACACAAATTGGATTTATTTTAGATGCTGTGGTTTATGATATGATCTATGGTGGTAATACACAAAGTATTATTGCAGGTAGCGCATACTATTCATACTACAATTTAACTATTTCATCAGCATCAAAAGCAGCATATCTTGCAAGTTTGACATTCTTACAATCAGAAATTGCAAACATTGTAACTAAAACTGCTATTACTGCCCAAAGCGGTAATGCACAATCGCAAGTAACAACAGGTACTGCTGGTAGTGCAGGTGCAGGAACATTTGCAACAGCCTGCGTAGCAGTGATCAATACATGGATTAACACTGGCGCAGCTCCTTCAACAGTTACACCGTATACAGGCTCATCAACAGCTATACTACAAACAAGCTTCACAAACTTACAAGCAGCTCGCTCACAGATTCAATTAGACGGAAGTGCATGGGTACAAAAGTACTATCAATCACTAAATTTTGTAGTTGCAACTTGCCAACGAGACATTGGCTATATTGTTGATGCATTAAGTTATGACTTAGTGTTTGGCAGCAACTTTGCTACGCAAATTGTCAACCGTAGATACTATGCTTATCTATTTGGATTTACAAATACATCAGCTCAAACAGTTATTTCTAGCCAACTAACAGCTGAACTAGGCATGATTAACTTCTTAGCCTATAAAGCCAAGACCATTGCGGCTAGTGGTGCAGTTGCACAAGCTAGCTCATTAGTTGACGATATTAATAACTTTATGTCAAATGGTGGTTCAATCAGCGGATACACTACACAAGTTGCTGGGCAAACAACATATAATAATACCTTAACTACTATTAACGGTGCTGAAATCATTCGTGCTAACATTCCGTTCTTGAAAGCTGAATCTACAGCATGGTTAACTGCTAACTTTGGTGGAACTGTAAGTAGTTTAGCTAGTTCAGGTAATGTAGTTAATACTAGTGCAGCACACAATTTAACAGTTGGCGACAGCGTACAATTTACAGCTAGTCCAATAACAATCACTGCTACTGCAACAACGGTGTCAACAGACGGTACAAGACCGAATCAAATTACCGTTAACTCTACAACTGGTCTAGTTACCGGAGCTCCAATTGTGTTTTCAGGTACAACATTTGGTAATATTGTAGCAGGTACTACATATTATGTTTCAACTATACCTGACAGCACACATATTACTGTGAGCAACACAGGCGGAGGTTCTGCGTTCCAGTTAATAACTGCATCTGGTACAATGACCGGTACTGCTACTTCGATTGTTGGCAATTTAGTTTCTGGAACAACTTATTATGTAATGACAGTGCCGTCAAGTACATCGTTTACAGTTAGCACAAGTCCAACTTTTGCTGTAACAGCAACAGCAACGGCAGTAACAACAAACTATGTAACAGTCTATTCAACAACTAACTTAGCAGTTGGTCAAACTGTTGTGTTTACCGGTAGTTTAGGTGGTATCACATCTGGTACAACATATTACATTACCAACATTATCACTCAAAGCACTAATGGTTCTGGAGTAATTACTTTAAGTACTTCAGCAGGCGGGTCAAGCATAACATTGTCGGCAGCGACTGGCAGTATTACTGGTACAGCAACTAATGGAACCGTGTTTACCATAACAACTGTAGCAAGTCCTGCAATGACTGTTGTATATACATTTAGTGTAGCATTTGCACAAAGTGATATTGGTTATTTCTTAAATGGTATTATTTACGATTTGCAGTACACCGGTAATTATAGAAGCTTGCGCTATGCACAAGTGTTATACAATTCTATCAATGGTTCACAAACAAGCAACATGTTCTTAGTTCGTAACGCTTCTGGATTAAGAAATTGTACTTTAAATGGACTAATAGGAACATTAACTGCAGCCAATAGCTATGGCACAAAACGCCCAACAGCTGGTGCGTTTGTATCACTTGATCCAGGATTTGGACCATGGGACTCAAATGCATGGGTGAATACACGCTCACACTACAGTCAAAACGTTACTATGTTTGGTACAGCATGTACTGGTGCTAAGATTGATGCATCGTTACATGCAGGCGGTAATAAGTCAATGGTTAAAAACGACTTTACTACAATTTTATCAGATGGTATCGGTGTGTGGTGTACAGGATCTGGCTCATTAACTGAACTAGTTTCAGTGTTTAACTACTATGGATACTCGGGTTACCTTGCAGAACTAGGCGGTCGTATCCGTGCTACAAACGGTAATAGTTCATATGGTACATACGGTGTTATTGCAGAAGGTGTTGACACATATGAAACTCCACTTTATGCTAACTTAAACAATCGTGCTAACCAAGCATATATTACAAACACTGTAACAGATGCAGCAAACGCAATTTATCGTGTAGAATATGCAAATGCTGGTACAGCATATTCAAATGCAGCCTATGTGATTAACGGCAGTGGTTTTAATGCAACTGCTATTGGTGACGAATATCGCGATGCTGCTGTATATGAAACTCGTTTAATTGACCTTAACAACGGTAACGGTTATGGCGGTGCTGGATATATCACAGCCGCTAATACTTCACAAGGTAGTAACAGCAATAATTACAGCATTGTAATTGCCGCAGCTGATACAGGCTTAAGCAATACATACACCGGAATGAGAGTATTGTTAACTGCTGGTTCTGGTGTTGGACAATACGGTTACATTTACAACTATAACAGCGGTACTAAATCTGCGCTGATTGGCAAAGAATCGTTTACTACTTTGACTATTACTGCTACTACACAAGGTACTCCATCAACTGTTACAGTGGCTAGTACAGCAACTTTATATGTTAACATGCCATTCTATGTGGCTTCCACAGTTGGCGGACTAACTGTTAACACTGTGTATTTTGTACAGGCAATTGCTAGTGCAACGACATTTAATGTGGCAACATCAAGTGGTGGTGCAGCACTAACTACAGCAATTACAACAACTACTGCACAGTCAGTATCATTATATGCCGCAGGTTGGGATCATGTTGTTCCTGGAACAGCAATAGCATCATCTTTAAACTTGACTACAACATACATTATTGAACCTCGTATTTCATATACTGCTCCTGGATATGCTGCAACTAGCAGAACATTGCCAGCATCAGCAACATGGAAAGCTGCGACATTTGCATCCAACAACTATGTTGCCGTAGCAAGCGGTTCAACTAACACTGCATATTCAGTAGACGGAAAATCATGGACAACTGCTGGTGCATTACCAAGCAGTCAAACATGGACTGATGTTGTTTATGGTGGTGGACAAGGTGCTGCTGCAACAGTAACCGTTGGTGGTTTAGGTGGAGGATCAGCTAGCTTAACAGCAGTATTAGGTACTGGTACTAGTGCAGGTCAAGTAGTCAGCGTTACAATTAATGCTGGCGGATATGGATATACTACTACTCCTACCATTGTGTTTAGTGGCGGCGGCGGCTCTGGCGCTACAGCAACTTGCGCAGTTTTAAACGGTGCAATTACATCAGTTACTGTAACAATTCCAGGCAGCAACTATTCAAGCGCACCTACAGTTACAGCTAATACTAGCGTAGTAACAGCAATTACAATGACTACATGGGGTAGAAACTACTCAAGTAATCCTACAGTAACCATTGCAGATCCATTTACTGGTAGTGCATGGACTTCTAGTGGTACAGCAACATTAAACAACTACTACTACTATGTAACAACTGGGGTTAAGAATTGGTACCAAGCCACTGTTGGCGGAACATTTACAACAACTGGCCCATCATTTACCAGCGGTTCACAAAGTAACGGTACTGCAACACTAACTTATGTAGGTACAACTGCAATTGGTACACCTACATTAACCAACACAGGCGTAAGCAGTATTGCAATTTCAACAGCAGGTTACGGATATACAACAACACCGTTGATAACTATAACTGACACAAATGCTAAATTTGTGGCAATTTCAGGTGCAAGCACTAATGCCGCATACCAAACTGTTACAGGTCTTGGATTAGGTAGTTCTTGGACAGCTAGTGCAACATCATTACCTGCCAGCAACTTTGCATCAATTGCTTTTGGTGTCATTACAGCTACACCATTATGGGTAGCAGTCGGTGGTGCATCAAGCGGAACTACCAGTACTGATGGTAGTACTTGGGGTTCTACAGCACCAGGAACATTAGGTAGCGGTAGCTGGGTAGGCATTGCGTTTGGTGCAGGCGTGTTTGTTGCACTAGCATCAACAGGTGTCACATCAGTTTATAACGGTAGCACATGGACCGCAGGCGGAACTATTGCCGGATCATATACTACATTTGTAAGCATAACTTACGGTAATGGTCGTTTTGTTGCAATGGGATCAGCAGGACAGATTGCATATAGCTTAGACTATGGTACAACATGGACTGTAGCACCAAGTGCTTCAGGTGCATCGACAAGTATCCTAAGCTCAAGCAACACATGGACTAAGATTACATATGGTCAAGGATTATTCCTAGCTATAGCACAAGGTACTGTTTGGGCTACAAGTCCAGAAGGTATTAACTGGACTGTTAGAACTGCTCCAGGAAGTTCGACAAACTGGGCAGGTGCAACATTTGGCAACATCAACGGTAACCCATTATTTGTCGCTGTCAGCAACTCTAGTGGTACTGTAGCTGCTAGCGCACACACAGGCGCAACAGCACAGGCTCGTACCAAAGTAGTAAGCAATGCACTAAGTGAGATTCGTATGATCGAACCAGGTAGTGGATACGCTAAAGGTGCAATTACAACATCTTATGCTCCAGTTACTATGGTTGTAAATAGTTCAAGCGGTAATAACATTACAGTTTCTGCATCAATTAGTGGGGTAGTAGCTAACCAACCAATTACATTTGCAAGTAACGTTGGTAGTTTAACTGCTGGTACAATTTATTATGTTGTTTCTGCAAGTGGAACTACACTAACAGTATCAACATCTGTAGGCGGATCAGCAACATCAGTTGGTACTACATCAGCATTGACTGTAAATGCAACTACACAAAGTATTGTAATTGTTGATCAAGTTGAAAATGCTTATGTAAGCCAACCTGTAGAATTCCAAAATGCTACAGCTGCAGGTTTAACAGCTAATACAATTTACTATATTGTACCTGGCAGTTTAAGTGCAACAACCAATAGTTTTGCAGTATCAACAACAAGTTCAGCAACAGCTGGAACTGCGCTAACTGCTGCCACAAGTATTGGCGGTACATACACTACAGGTCCGATTATTACCATAACTGATCCTAACCAAACTATTACAGCACCTACTCGTGTTAGAACAGGTACTGGTGTTCTTGGTAACCCAAGTTTCAGCAACAGAGGTACCAATAATGCCACTGCTACAACAACAGTAGCAGGTGACGGATACAGTGACATTTATCAGGCAAGTAACTTTGTTAATGTAACTGGATTGTATTCTGCACCAACAGCGGGTGCTAACGTCACATTTGCTACTATTACAGGTACAACCAGTTACTACAAACTAGTACAGGTGAATAATTTAGTAGGTTCTTTAGGTAATTATTCAGCAACATTCCAGATTAACCCTGCATTAAGTGTGTATTTGGCTCCAGCACACGGAACACAAATTACAACACGCCTGAAGTATAGCCAGGTTCGTTTAACTGGACATGACTTCTTGTACATTGGTACCGGAAATCAAACAACCACAAACTATCCTAATGTAAACATTGCTTCTGCAATACAGTCAAATCAAACATTAAGTAGTTATGGTGGTCGTGTGTTCTTTACAAGTACTGACCAAGACGGTAACTTCAACGTCGGTAACTTGTTTGCAGTTCAACAGGCAACAGGTACAGCAACATTGAATGCTAGCGCATTTAATTTATCAGGTTTACAATCATTGCAATTGGGTTCAGTAAGCGTTGGTACAGGTTCAGCAGTTATTACACAGTTCTCAACAGATCCGTATTTTACTGCTAACAGTGACAACATATTACCTACACAACGAGCAATTAGAAGTTACATAACATCACAGATTGGTGGTGGTCAGAGCTCATTAAATGTTAACTCGTTAACATCGGGTTCGATAAATGTATCAGGAAACACAATTACTAGCACCATACAAGGTACTGGTATTATTGTAAAAGCAAAGATGAACTTTACTGGCGGCATAGACGGCGCTCCAGTGGCATTACAGTTCTTCTTCCAAAGATAATGGAGATTATATAACATGGCAACAGGAAGATTAGGCAACACAGCGCCTTCAGCATCAACAAACACTTTAGTTTATACCGTTCCGGCTAATAACTATTCAGTGTTTAACGTCAGTTTTACAAACACAAACGCATCAGCGGTTACGGTTAGATTAGCTATCAGCAACTCGTCAAGCGCACCGACTACTCAGGAATTTATTGAGTATGGAACTACCATCATTGGTAACGGTGTCTTTGAGCGTACTGGACTAGTTGCAGCTAACAGCACAAACGTAAGTCCTTATGTCTGGGTATGGGTATCAAACACCGGCGTTAACGTTACTGTTTACGGTATTGAAACAAGTACATCCTAATATAATAGATAAATATTAAAAATAGGAAAATAATATGGCTCGTTACAATACATCCTTGGCATCTACCAGTGTAAGTACTACTACAAATATTAGTACACCAAACTCGGGAGCATTTACCGAATTAACCGGCACCGCTCCTTATACTGTTACATTGCCAAACCCAACATTGTATCCTGGCCAGACACAGACTTATTATAATGTAAGTACCGGTACACTAACACTTAGTACACCGAGTGGAGTATTTGCTGGAGGTGCATCTAGTGGCACCTCCACTCAAACATTCCCAACAGGTACTACTATTACAATAGTAAGTGACGGTACAAACTACATTATTCTGAATGAAGATGGCGGCGCACTAGCCGCAACTACTATTTCAGCAACGAGTACTGTTACATTGAGTCCGGCAAATGCCACAGTTACTATTAGTCCATCAGGAACTGGCACTGTAACAATCAGCCCAGCAACTGCCGGATCTATTAGCAACATGGCCATTAGTGGATCTACTGGATCTTTTACAACCTTGGGAGCAAGTAGTACTGTTACTTTTACTAGCGGTATGACAGTAAGTGCAGGCAGTTCGAGTTTCCAAGCATTGTCGGCAACAAGTTTAAGTGGACCATTAACTGGAACTATACAAACTGCATCGCAACCTAATATTACTAGTCTAGGTACTTTGACTAGTTTAGTAGTTGGAAATTCAAGCGCATTTTCAATCAACAGCAGTGGACAATGGGCATCAGCTCCTGTGCCAAACAGTTCAGGCGGACAAAGTCTAGGAACATCAAGTTTGCGTTGGGGCACAGTCTACACAAACGACTTAGCATTGAGCAATGGTATTGGTGATTACACTATTGTTGAAGGTGAAGAAGATCTGTTTCTGTACAATAACAAAAACGGAAAAGTTTATAAATTTTTAACACAAGAAGTGGATCCATCAACAGCTCCACCAAAAGGCGTACAGTTTTAAACTTTTAATCCGCTAGCAAGCTCATAAGGAAACTGTTTGTGAAGAATAGTTTCCTTATTTTGCATCATAATCTCATAATTTGTTGGACATTTAGTGTGCTGATACTTGTTATGTTTTAAATAGAAATTAATCAACATGTCTTTTACCACAGGAGTGTGTATAGGCGTCGGTTTACCTTTGATACCGACACTGTGTAACCAGATGTTCCAGCTGTGATGACCGAATATTAAATAATCATTTGTGCTTTGAGGTCTTGTTAGATCTTCCTGATGAAGATCTATTTTCATTTGCAGAGTTTCGCTAGGGCGCCAATTAGCACGGACTTGATCCCAGTATACACTCGATCTTTGATTATTCATATAATGTAGCCCCACAAAATCAGTGGCATCGTCGTATAACAGTTCTAGTCTATTATTAAAAATATCTCGTTCGGTCTGTGTGTAAAATAATTTAGATATCATGTTGTGCAATAGGACAACACCGTCGGTGATTAGTGCGAGGCCAGTACTTTCTAAGGGTTCTAAAAATCCACTAGCCAGTCCTATACTAACAACATTGCCACGCCAATTGCAAGCATTGTATTCTGGTTCCCATTTGATACGATTAAAAACACCAGTCTTTAAACGCTTTTCTCCCCAGTGTTGTACAAACAAATCAATAGCGCCTTGCTCGTCAAGCAAATCTCTGTTGTAGACCAATCCACTGCCTATTCTTGTCTGAATCGGAGTTTTCCACATCCAACCATGTTCCATGGCCTGAGCAGTGGTATAAGGTTTCATTTCTGTTTCAGGATTTTCATATTCTACAGGAGTTGCAATGGCCGCATTATTAGGTAAGCAGTAAGATTTATTAACATACTCACTGCCAGGAAGGGCTCCAGACAACAATCGTTTAAATCCAGTACAATCGATAAACAAATCTGCTGTGACTTCGCCGAGATTAGTGACAAATATCTTAGATATTACACCGTCCTCAACTACGACATTTTCAACATTTTCTTGATAATGTTTAATGTGGGGTGCAACTTTTGAACTAACCCAGTTAGCAAGTTTTACAGCATCTAGGTGAAAGGCCATCTGATCGGCATTGGGGATTTTGTTGTGCAATACGCAAGTATCATAGTCCATCTGCGCTAGTTGATAGTATGATTCATCACTGAAATCTGTGTTGTAAAATAGGTCAACTGCTGTGGTAAAGTGATCTTGCTTGGGAGTCTGACTAAATTGATGCCAAATATTAATGTCGTTTCCTCGCCAATTAGGACTAAAAATACCGGCCTTGTATACAGCATCTGCAGCCTGCATCCATTCTGCTTTTTCAAATCCACATGATTTTAAAAATTTATCAAAGTTTAATATGGTTGCTTCGCCAACTCCTACAGTAGGAATATTTGGGCTTTCAATTAAGGTTAAATTTATCATGGGCAAATTACGCTTGATAAATGCCGCTGTAAGCCAGCCAGCAGTTCCGCCTCCTACAATACAAATTTCTTTGACTCGATTCACTTTCATGTTGGGATCCTATATTAACAGCATATTTAACAGCTGGAAAACTTGATGATAGTCTAAAGTGATAAATAGTTATAATACAGCGGAGTACGCATAAATGGCTTTTAACATAAACGGAACCACACTGAGCAGCGGTAGTACTAGTTTTACGGTACAGGGAACTGCATCTGGTTCAAGCACAACATTATTATCTTCTAATTCAAGCGGCGATGTTAGCATGGGTCAGTGGAACGTCACTGGTAGATCTGCTCCTGGCGGCACTAGCTGGAATATTCACGACGAATACTATGTGGGTGGTAATACTCCTACGCTCATGCGTGTTAGTAAAATATTCACCACAGGCGGCTCGGCAGTAAATTACCCAATATTTAGATTTACCCCGTCGGACGGGTGGACTCAATACTTTATGAAGATGACAATAACCAACGATCGATATAACGGGCTAGGCATAGGCTCTTGGTTGATCTACTGCGGCGGCGGTTCATACTCGCAGGCTATTGCCACATGGCAAACACCGACTGGTGGATATCAAGGATCAACCGCGCCTACACTAGGCACACAAACGCAGGTAGGTGGTTATCCAGATAGTGGATACTATGATGTGACCTTGTCTTATAATGTGGCGGCATATTCAGGTGTTTGTGTTGAATTAGAATTTGATCAAAACGTGCAAAGCCTTGTTAGTAGTATCACTGGTAAATGGCAAGTTGCTTTACTATAATTGGAAATAAACAATGAGTATTAATATTAATGGTGCATCGTTAAGCGGTAATGGTAGCGGTAATTTTACAGTTGCTAATTCAGCATCAACTAATTACTTCACAACAGATTCAACAGGCAAGCCGACACTTACTGGCCTGTACCCAACTAGTCGTTCATTTGGTAATGGTTGGCAATATTCAACTTCTGAAATCAAAGGCTTTGGTACTACATATAAAATGTACAAAACTAATCTAGCAGGTGGTGGATCCCCAGGTTATAATCAAACTATGTTTGCCATAACTCCTAACCATGGATGGTCCTCTTACTACTGTACATTTACACTTTACAATAACTATTATCAAGGCGCCGGGCAGGCCAAGTATATGATATCGTCAACTGCCGGCGATTACAAATGTCAATTATTTACGCTACAAGGACCGTCAGGCGGCGTTGGCCTAAACACTCCAACTATTACAGATAATACTCCTGTCTCCGGTACTAGCGCATATGACGATGCTAGCCGCGTTAACTGTAGCATACAGTTAAGCATGTCTTCATGGGCGGGTGGAGGTATTGAAGTAGAATGGTTTAATTTTAGTCCAGTAACTAGTATTACCGGACCTTACCAAATAGTATTTTATTAAACGAGATTAATTATGAGTTTAAACATAGGATCAACGCCTGGCACCGTTACCAGTGACGGTAGTTCAGTTACATTTAATGATGGTACTAGGTCGGTGTTTGCTTGGACTAGTTCTGGCGAGATGCAAGTACCTGATGTACAGCAATCATTTGCATATAGTCTTGGCAACAGTTGGACAGAAATGCCTTCAATAACCCGTGGCGGAAATGTATATCGCAGAGCAACAAAAAATATCGGAAGCCCGGGCGGTAGCGGCAGTGGTACATATACCATATTAACAGCCACACCTAACTACGGCTGGAGTCAAAACAGTATCCGAGTCTACATACGAGGTTACAGCTATCTAGGATCAGGGTTTGGTGACTACTTTTATAACAGTGACGGATCTGCCAGCGGAAATTGGACTCCTTATCAATACAATCCAATTTCAGTAGCTGGCGGCCCTACTGCTTCCCTAAGCCTGGGCACTATAACCCGTAGCGGAAATACTGTGGATACTGACTACTATACATACCCCGTAATAGCAAGTTTTGGTGGGTATGTTACAACAACATTTGATGTAGAATGGCTATCTAACTATTTTAGCCCAGTGACTAGTATTACTGGTAAATACCAAATAGCCCTGCTGTAAAAAGAGATAAATAAATTATATAAGGATTTTTAACATGGCACTTATCGTAGATTGGTCAGACAATAGATTTAATGTTCCAGCTCCACAGAGCTACACTCGTGTAACAGACGTTAAAGTATTTCGTCAGACGACATATAATACTCCGCTAACACCGGATGCAGTACCTACTATTCGTGGTACACACAGTATTCAGTTTAGAACTGAAACATTTATTGATAAAGCATCAGCAGATGCAGGAAATGCACCTATTGAAGAACATGGTTATTATGTGCCTAGCACATTTGAAGCCAAGGACATTTATACTGTTTGCTATGAATATCTAGTTCGCGAAATTGCTAGATTTAAAAACGCAACCTACGCTTAATTTTTCTTATATATAAACAACCCCACTTTTGGTGGGGTTTTTTATTGACTAGATTTTCTTGACATAATTATGATAATATCATATAATAAAAAGAAAGTGGAGAACGCATGCACCAAATAGAATTCCGAGCAGATCCAAAATTAATTGGCATTATCCCAGAGCCAGTACCTGCAAACTCATTTATACCCAAGTGGTTTAGTAAAATGCCATTAAAATCCGACGAAAACAATGACTCGGTAGCAGGAAATGTTTCTATGAAAACATGTCCTGGTATCATAGATGCATTTAGTCTAGGATATGTAGTTCCTTCATGGTGTGATTTTTCCATACATCTTAAACAAGACGGACAAAATACGGTTGAAACTAATTGGAAACCGCCTATGTTTGATATTTTCTCGCCAGAAATGAGTAAAAAATATCAATTTGATTCCACAGACGAGAAGGTGTTTATCCGTATTATTACCCCCTGGACTATAAAGACCAGTGAGGGAACTAGCACCCTGATTACTAATCCTAAATGGCGCCCTGAACTAAATCACAAAGTCTACGAAGGTGTTGTTGACACCGATGTGTTTTATCAGCGTGTACATTTTATTATTGTAATGAAAAAATACACCACCCTAGAAATTAAAAAAGGTGACCCACTTTGTCAAATAATTCCCTTTTCTAGAGATCATTGGACCAGTAAAATTGTCGGCGAAACTGAACAAGATTTGCTAGATCAAGAACGTCAGCGTATGCAACATGAAACACATATTATAGGCGGATATCGCAAGGAATTTTGGCAAGACAAAACTTACAAATAACATGTGTTAGTGCTCACAGGGCTTACGCTAAGATAAATATCTAATATTGGCACTTTCTTAAAGCCATAAAGCGTAAAGCTAGTATTTCGATAAATACATTGAATACCACTGTGAGACTAAAACATGGCAAGATATAACTCGACACAAACAAGCAGTAGCATTAGTACAACTGCTACTATTGCGACACCTAACTCAGGAGCATTTACTGAGTTAACTGGAACAGCTCCGTATACGGTTACTGTTCCGCCCCCTGCATCATTTCCGGGACAACTACAACAATTTTTCAATTCAACTAGCGGCGTAATAACACTTGCTAGCCCTACAGGTGTTTTTAACGGTAGCGGGTCAAGTGGCACATCAAGCCAAACACTACCAGCTGGAGCAACAATTGAAATTGTGTCAGACGGCACAAACTATATTATTTTAAATGAAGATGGTGGACCCATTGTAACTAGTGCATTAACAGTCAACGGTGCAAGTAGTCTTACAGGTGGGTTAATTACATTAACAAGTACTGGTACAGGTACAATGGATAATGTAACTGTCGGAGGAACTACAAAAGCTGCAGGTAGCTTTTTAGCTTTAACTGCTACAGGGCAAGTTACATTTTCAGCAGGTACTGCTAGTACAACTACTGGTACTGGTACTGTGGTCATCACTGGCGGGTTAGGCGCAAGTGGAGCGGCTAATTTTGGTGGATCTGTAACAGCAACATCATTTACTGGAACAATCAACACAGCTGCACAAACATCAATTACTTCAGTTGGCATTTTAACTAACCTGCAAACAACTAGCTTAGGTGTTGGTACATCAGCAAGCGGCACATCAGGCGAAATCCGTGCTACTGGACAAATAACAGCTTACTATTCAGATGACAATTTAAAAACTCGTTTAGGTCAAATTGAAAACGCCTTAGATAAAGTATGTTCATTAGAAGGATTCTATTATGAAGCTAATGAAACAGCACAAGCATTGGGATATCCTGTAAAACGCGAAGTTGGTGTTAGTGCGCAAAGTACACAAAAAGTTTTGCCAGAAATTGTACCACCAGCACCTATTGACAGTAAATATTTAACAGTCCAATATGATAGATTTGCTCCACTATTAATTGAAGCAATTAAAGAGTTGCGAGCAGAAGTAGAGACGTTAAAAGGTATAATCAATGGCAAATAATTACACAGTATTAGGTAATGAATCAATTACCCTTCCTTCAGACTCGACTACAAATAGGCCAGCTAGTCCTGTTGCCGGAATGACTAGATTCAATACTACTACTAATTTTATTGAAGTTTATAACGGCACAGGCTGGGTTACTAGAGCTAATAAACAAGTGCTAGTGCTAACAAGTGGAACAACTTGGACAGTCCCTAGTGGTCTTACAACATGGGATGTCCTATTAATTGGTGGTGGCGGAGCAGGCGGAGTTGGATCAAGTGGTGGTGGTGGTGGTGCAGGCGGATTATTAAATTGGACTACATTTAACTACAACTCTTCATATGCCACAGCAACATATTCAGTAGGTGCAGGTGGTGCTTCTTTATTTGGTACTACAGATACGACCTGGAATGACGGAAGCAATACCACATTTACCTATGCAGGAACTACAATCACTGCCTATGGCGGAAGTGGTGGTAACGGTGAAGGACAAAGAAATACTAGTCGTACTGGCACATTTGGTTCAGGTGGAGGCGGCAGTTACGGAACTGGTTCGGCAACACCTGGAACATCTGGTCAAGGTTATCCGGGAGGTGCCGGATCAAATCAAGCTAATCCGTGGCCAAGTAGCGGAGGTGGAGGCGCTGGAGGCGCTGGAGCTCAAGGCAACAATCCTTACGGACCTGGTAAAGGCGGGGATGGAGTTTTTATTGCTGAATTAGGTTTGGCAGTATGTGGTGGGGGTGGGGGTGGCCAACAAGGCTTTCAAACTGGCGGAGTCGGTGGTTTAGGTGGTGGTGGCAGGGGATCTTCCACATATGAAGACGGTACTGCAGCTAATCCAGGATACGGTAACGGGTGCTACCTATGGGCTGAAGACGGGCAAGCATTTGGTGCAGGCGGAGGTGGATGTGGCAGTGACTATTGTGCAACTGGAGCTGGGTACCAGGGTTGTGTTGTAATACGATATATACTGTAAAGGATATAAACTATGGCAATTCCAGTCAACAATTCGGTAGTTTTAGGTAACCAAGCAGTTACTTTTCCAGCAGATACAACAACAAACAGACCAACAGGTACTGCTGGCCAACATAGAATTAATACCACAACAGGGTTTCCTGAATATTATAATGGCACCGGTTGGGTCACCGGAGCAAATAAACAAGTTGTTGTATTAACTAGCGGTACTACTTGGACTATACCTCCAGGAATTACTACATGGGATGTGTTGCTGATTGCTGGTGGAGGTGCTGGATCGATTGGAACAGCTGCTGGTGGAGGCGGTGCTGGCGGAGTACTACAATGGACAACCTTTAACTACAACTCTTCATATACTACAGCAACATATTCAGTAGGTGCAGGTGGTGCAGGTATTAGTGGTTCAAACGATACAATCTATAACAACGGAAGCAATACTACATTCACTTATGCAGGTTCTGCAATTACCGCCTATGGCGGAGGTGGCGGCCAGGGAGAAGGTAACAGAAACACAACCCAATCAGGAACATTTGGTTCGGGTGGGGGCGGATCATATGGGTCAGGCGGCTCAAACCCGGGAACATCAGGCCAAGGTTACCCCGGCGGTTCAGGAACAAATCAAGCTAACCCGTGGATAGGATCAGGTGGCGGTGGTGCGGGCGGTCCTGGCAATACCGGAGACAGTTATGGTGGCGGCGGCGGCGGACCAGGTATTTTTATTCCTGAATTGGGGTTTGCAGTAGCTGGTGGTGGCGGTGGCGGAACGCAAGCTCGTCAATGGGCGGGGAAAGGCGGACTTGGCGGGGGCGGACCCGGCACAAGTACAGGTAGTAATGCTACCGGGTATGGTTCTTATGCTACGACCGGAGGGCAAGCATTTGGTGCAGGCGGTGGCGGATGTGGCAGTGATTGGAATTTTCCTTCAGGTGCAGGCGCACAAGGCGCAGTCGTTATTAGATATTATAACTGAGATAACATATGGCAAACACATCAACATCATTAGGCAACGAAGGTATTTTATTACCGTCTGATACAACAGGTAATAGACCATCCCCAACGGTTGGTATGTTAAGACATAATTCTACAACAGGTTTTGCAGAATATTATAACGGTACAGGTTGGGTAAACATGAGTAGTAAGCGAGTAGTTGTTTTAACTAGTGGCACTACTTGGACTGTTCCTGGTGGCCTTACTACATGGGATGTCCTATTAATTGGTGGTGGAGCTGCTGGCGGAATTGGAACAGCTGCAGGTGGCGGTGGCTCTGGTGGCGTTCTTAATTGGACTACATTTAACTATAATTCATCATATGCCACAGCAACATATTCGGTGGGCGCAGGTGGCGCGGCATTATACGGCCCAACTGACAGTACTTACAGTGACGGTAACAACACTACATTCACCTATGCAGGAACTACAATTACCGCTTATGGAGGTGGAGGTGGCAACGGTGAAGGAAATAGAAATAGTACAGCTCACGGAGGCAGTGGGTCGTATGGTTCAGGAGGAGGCGGCAGTTATGGCACCGGCGCAGGTGGTGCAGGTACACCAGGACAAGGTTATCCCGGAGGTAACGGTATTAATTATGTCAACGGGTCAATTAGCGGCGCTAGCGGTAATTATGTTGCTGCCGGAGGTGGCGGCGCAGGTGGAGCCGGAAATTCAGCAGTGAATTCTGGTGCTGGTCCAGGCGGCGGCCGAGGCGGGCCCGGCATTATGATTGCAGAATTAGGGTATATGGTTGCCGCAGGCGGCGGCGGCGGAGTCCAAGGGCCAGCTATGACATGGCCTGGGCCCGGCGGTCAAGGCGGTGGCGGCCATGCATCATTAGAATTCAATGGAGGTTTAGGTTCTGGTCAAACCGGACCTAGTGATGGTCAAACATTTGGATCAGGTGGCGGTGGACTTGGTGGAGATCAACGATACAGTGGCGGAGGCTGCCAGGGAGCAGTTATTATAAGGTACTACATATGAGCATAATTAGATATTCAGCACAACTAGACGAAAATAACGTCGTAACACAAGTAATAGTCGCTACTCCAGAAGAAGCGGCTGTCCATGGTGGAACATGGCTAGAAACATGGCATGGATCTGGCGGCACAGCACTCCATAGAAAAAATATGGCGACTCGCGGCATGATTTATGATAAAGATAGAGATGCATTTTATCATCCACAACCATATCCATCTTGGATACTAGATGAAAACACTTGTAACTGGGAACCACCGGTTCCAATGCCTACAACTGGCATGTGGTGGTGGCATGAAGACATCAAAAATTGGACTGATGTTGACCCAGAAAAATAAGAGATAGTCAGTATTAGGCATACATAGTTGTATGCAAAATATTCTAACAATTGACAATGCTCTTGCAGAACAAGAATGTGACACCCTCATAATTGAGGGTGTTTCAATTCCATTTGACAATCATCTAAATACTCATTTAGGATATGAAAGTAATTACTTTAACTATCCGTTCATAACTCCCAACATTGCAGAAATTTTAAATAAATTAAATTCAAAAATTGTAGCAGATTATGTTAATTTATATCCAGAATTAAAATTAACAAATACTCGTTGGCTAATGCAACCTTATGCATTTAAGCATTTTCCGCCATCCTATTCTTTTAGTGGATGGCATCATGAACACGAATATAAAAATCCCTATCGTATATTATGTGCATTGGTATATTTGTCTAATCATAATTGTGGAACTGAATTCTATAATGGAGAAGTAATTTTATCTAAAAAAGGAAGGATGATAATTTTTCCTACATTTTGGACTCATACACATCGAGGACAAGTATGTCCGGACGGCAAATCAAGATTTATCTTATCAGTGTACGCTGAATTACAACCGGAATAACTATGAAATATCAATATTGGCACGCTTCTATGTTTACTGTAGAACAATGTAAAGAATTAAATGATAATTTAATAAGAGACCATGCAGAGTGTGAATTATTTCATAATCCTGCAGAAGGTGCAACTAAAACTGCTAATGTACGATTAGCTCATTGGAAGGATGCTAAAAAATATCTTGGCAAACTAGAAGAATATGCTAGACTAATAAATGAACAATATTTTGGTTTTGATATGTATACTATGCGAGAAATGGCATGTGTAAATTTTAATCAGTATCATGAAGAAAACCAAGGCGAATATGATTGGCATTATGACGGTCATATAAATGAAATATATGATACAAAATTAACTGTAATATTAAACACTTCAACTGAACCTTACGAAGGCGGCAAATTTGAACTTTTTCTAAGTGGCGGACCTCGACATATACATCAATTGGACAACGCAGGAACCCTGTTAATATTTCCAGGATGGATTCCTCATCGCGTTACTCCCGTCACTAAAGGCACTCGTTCATCAATTTCTATATGGTTAACTGGACCTAATATAAGATGATACATCAGTTATTTCCTATACCTATCTATACTTGCATTAACACTGAATTTATTGAATACGGTAAATCTCTATTTGATTCTTGTCCCAAATATGATTACGAAGAAAACGGATTTAGAACTACATTAAAAGAGTATTCCCCAGGCCACGCAAATATAGGGTGGAATTTTTTAAATTTTGATGGGACTGGACCTTTAATAAATTTTATAAAAAAAACAACCATTGAGTTCATGCAAGCTAACGGACTTGATGATTGTTACGAAGTTGACATTCCAAACATATGGTTAAATGAACAAGAATCTAGCGGGAACTTAACTCCACATTCCCATTATGGATATTCATACAGCGGAACTTATTATATAAATTGTCCCGGAGAATCTGGAAAAATTATTTTTCACAATCCTGCAGACTATGGTTTTAGACAAAAATTTAAAAATATAAAAACATATAATACAAGTAATTCTTCAACATGGTGGATTCCTGTTAAGGAAGGAACTTTAATATTATTCCCTTCATATTTGATGCATAGTGTTCCGCCGCAAGAATTTACAGGGATACGGCAATCAATAGCATTTGATATTACAGTATATCCAAGGATAGGCATATGAGCAAAGACAGACTTTTAACAACATGGGCACTTAAGCCAGAACATGTGCAAAATTGGGCTTATTGGAATAATGTGTTTAGTCCCGACGAATGCGCAAAAATTATTGAATTAGGGAATTCTAAAAACTTTAATTCTGGAATAGTTAGGGGAGAAGATCAAACCGTTAGAGATAGCGAAATATCTTGGCTGTTCCCACCAGATGCACAGTGGGTTTTTGAAAGGCTAACTGATGTTGCTAACGGGCTTAACGATAATTTTTTTAAGTTTGATCTTTTTGGGTTTGCAGAAGGTTTACAATTTACAAAATATACAGCACCTGGGGGGAAATATGATTTACATTTAGATAAATCAATTGACCAAAGTATTAGAAAGTTATCAATGACCTTGCAACTATCCTCTCCGGATGATTACGAAGGCGGTGAACTAATTTTACAAACTAGTTCCATACCAGAAATTCTCCCTAAAGAGCAAGGAAAATTAATAGCTTTTCCAAGCTACTTGCTACACGGAGTTCAACCAGTTACAAAGGGGATTCGCTATAGCTTAGTAGCATGGATTACCGGTCCAGCCTTTAAATAAGTTCAACTAGATCGAATACTGTTTGAAGTTTGGTTTTAATAGTTTTGTTAGTAAAACTATTTCGCAGGCCTTGATGTATTGGCTTAGGAGCAAAATCTAATGTTGCCCATGCCCATGCCATATGTTCACTACTTAGTATAGGTACAAACTCGTCTGATATGACACACAAGTATGTGTGAAAATTAAAAACTTTATCATTACTGACAAATGTTTCCAAAGGTATTGTTTTAATTATTTTTGGAACACTACCAATTTCTTCTTTAATTTCACGCTGGAGACCCTGCCATGCTGTTTCTCCTTCAATATTAGTACCGCCTACTAATCCCCAAGTTCCCTGATGCTTCCCTCGAGCTTTTTGTAGTAGTAAAAACCGTCGTGTATTTTTGGCGTAGAACAAAGCTCCGCTACAAACAATACGATCAGTTATAGTTCTATTCTCCAATTTCCTGCCCTATAGTCGCCTTCAAACGATTTGGCCCACTGTGTGCCATTCCAGACATACTGTACTCCAGTATATATATTCGTTTGATAAACTATGGTGGAATTTTCTTGGCCACTATTAAATACTACATTCCATTGAGTTCCATCCCATTCTATAACATCATTAGCATGAGCATTTAAGGAGCCCCAGGCTGCTACTCCTGCTTGTGTATGGCCTGCGTTGTCGATATAAGTTCGTCCATCAGCATGCCCTATATCTTCTATAATTAAAAATCTATCTCCAGCTTGTAGGTTAGTTATACCGTCGCCTGGGAAAGTTTTATAAGGATCTATGATTGCATCAAATGTTCCTGGACTATTAGTTCTATAATTGGTACCTTGATCATAATTAGGATCTGTACCGAATCGACCTGAACTATCTATCAGCGTATTACTAGGAATAGTATTCATGTCATAGTTAATAGTCAATAGCGTGCCGTCTAAGGGATTAGTTGCTATAGTACCGACCACCTGCGTTCCATTTGGTTGATAAAGATAAATCTTACTTACCCCGGCGATATATTGTCCCGGATACTGTTCAAATAATTCTACCCAATTATGCAATGGTCCACTAGCTACGGGAATATCTAGTGTAGGTTCGTGAGGAACATCTGCATTAGTTTTATCTAAAAGCACAGCTTGGCCATTATAGACTTGTATGTTATAATCGGTAATGGTGGTTATTTTCCTGTCTAATAAATCCTTAAATGATGTTGTAGGACCTGCTAACGGCTGACCTAATCCCTCAATATAATTATTATTATCAGTTTCTTGATTAGCGTAGATGCTGGTAATAATACGAGTGATAACACCAAGATGTTTAACTTTAACAGGCGGGCTTAACCATATCGGTGCAATAAGAGTAATGGTGGCTATGTCAATAGGGGTATCTGTACCCACTGGAACTTGCTTGCTGGACCAATTTATTTGCGAAACATTTAAAACACTAAGACTAGTCCAGTCAATATAGTTGTCTGTAGTTTGTATCTCAAGTGCAGGATTAAACAGCACAAGCACTTGCTCGAGTATTTGTAATTTTTGATCTGTGCTGGATGCCCATATATCAACCTTCATGGTTAATTTAAACGGGGTAGGCATTACCCGTTCAATGGTATAGTTACGACCTTGCCCTTGTGTATAGGCATTACTCGTTAGATCAATGTCTCTTTCTCTTAGATGTAACTTATTGATATAAGTAGCATCGGCTAGCCTAGTATTATCAAGTTCTAAACCGGAAATGTACACAGCCATTTTAGGCACACTTTGCAAAGCAGATGCACTGTTTTGATTAATAATTGCACCGACTTGTCGGTCTTGATCTCCGTAGATCACTGGGACTTGTACAAGTGTACCGTCACTGTATTTGACTACAAAGTTACTTAGAACTCTAATTGTTTGTGTAAGATATCTGCGTATCTGACCGTCATAAAACCATTGCATTATAGATCCGCCCTAGGTCTAAGAGCCTGGCTAAGACTTTGTCTTACGGCTTCTCTGTTTGTATATAGCCCTAAGGTCCATTGTCCATTGTAAGGTATGAGTGTTTGTTGACCGTTGACTACTGGTAAATTAATTTGAAGGTAACTTCCGCCATTGTAGGTATAAGTCGTGATAACATATTGTCCTGGATAATCAGCAGTGGCAAAGTTCATCTGATAAGTACCTAGTTTTAAACCTACATATGGTACACTACCATAACTGGCTTCATACGGTGTGAGTGTATTAATTTGATGTTGATCAACTGTAAGCTCGACAAGCGTTTGTAATACACTACTGTTATAGATATAGTCAGTATTATTAATGAAGCTGGTCTTCTGTGTTTGACGAGAATCATTATTGGTCATATTCATTCGCACAGCATCCTCTGATACGACCCATGCAGTGCCATTGAACTGAAATAGTCTATTAGGTGCAAAATCCACCCTTAGGAAAAAATCATGTTTAATAGGATGCTCTGGAAATTGTATACCAAATCCAAAGGCATAACCATTAGCCGGGTATCCATCACCTACTAAGTAGCCTGTATATCCTGTTCTAACTGGAACTCCGGAGTCTGAATTGGTTTCAAGATTCACTGATTCGATACTGGTATCTAATTCTTCAGTATCAGCAGTGTTGATCACAGGCTTACCTGTTGTAGGATCTACTGCCAGTGTATAAAATTGACGAGTCTGATATCCACTCTGTGCCGCATCTGTTTCAGCTTGTGCTATAACAGCATTATTAATTGTTAGGTCAGCCGATTGTGTGCTTAGGACATCACGAAGTGTAACACCTGGTACAGGATCACCATTAGCATCTGTCATTGGCAAATTAAGTATCTGTGCAAATTGTTGGCTATCGGTCATCTTTTTGCACTTGAGTCTATATAAATGAGGTTGCCATGTGACTGAATAACCTTCGCTAGCATTATTGACATCTGTAACTACATAGTATCTCGGCATGCCATACATTAAATTGTTTAAGGCAAAATCATCACGCAAATGTGGAAGCTCAAAGACATCACCGCTGATGGGTTTGCGACCAATAATAGCTACGATATCATTAATATGCACTGTGATAGCAATTTGATCTGAATCTAGTAGTAGACCAAATTGGCTTAAATTCCAATCAAGAGACTGAACAGTATAGTGCCCACGGAGTCTGTATATGCTAGTATCGTAAACACGATCGCGATTTTCTAACAGCAACAAGTCTTGTATATTACTGGGACTTTGAGTACTATAAGTAGGCTGATCAGCTGAAGCAGTTGTGGGATTTTGCGTACCTAGCAACTTATGATAATACATGTCGGTCCCACCCAAAGTAAACGACTCTGAGATAGTTCGATCCATATATTTGTAATCGACACCGTAGTTAGGTTTGTAAAGGCTTATTCTTGGCATAGTAGTATATTTATCGATAGCTAAATATACAAGGAGAGCTAAGAATGTCTGATGAAAACCCAGCTACTAAAGAAAGAAACGCAGTATTTGACTATACTAAAACCATGCTTGGCGACGGTATGGTCGAAGTCGAGCTAGATCCCGTACACTACGAAACTGCTCTAGATCGAGCACTTAATCGCTATCGTCAGCGTAGTTCTAATGCTGTTGAAGAAAGTTTCATGTTTTTAGAACTTATACAAGATGTAAACGAATATCGTTTACCCGACGAAGTCATTGAAGTCCGTGAAGTTTTCCGTAGAAGCATCGGTTCTAGGACCGGCCTAGGTGCAGGTGGAACGCTGTTTGAACCATTTAACTTAGCATACACTAATACCTATTTGTTGAGCGGCACTATGATGGGCGGGCTGGCCACATACGATATGTTTGCAGGTTATCAGAAGCTTGTAGGTCGTATGTTTGGTAGTTATATTGAATATAAATGGAAGCAACAAACTCATATCTTAACTATCCTACAAAGGCCGTTTGCCAGCGGTGAACAAGTGTTAATCCGCACCTATAACTATCGCCCCGACTGGGTTTTACTACAAGACATCTATGCCAAACAATGGCTCCGAGACTTTACACTGGCCACATGTAAACAAATGCTAGGCGAGGCTCGTTCTAAGTTTGGATCTATTGCAGGCCCACAGAGCCCAATCCAATTAAATGGTACAGCACTGAAACAAGAAGCACAGACTGAGCTAGACAAATTAGAAAAAGAAATTATTAATTTGGAAAGCGGCGGCATACCATATACCTGGGTACAAGGCTAAAAAATTCTTGACCTCGTAATAAAAGTGTTATATACTAGCACTACTTTACGGGGGTTCTATGATTATAGGTGTATGCGGTTTTATTAGTAGCGGCAAAGATACCATTGCTGACTATCTCACAAATTTCCATGGTTACAGACGAGAAAGTTTTGCCAATAGCCTTAAAGATGCTGTGTCAGCAGTATTTGGTTGGGATAGAACCATGTTGGAAGGCCGCACAAAACAAGCCCGTGAATGGCGAGAACAAGTAGATACATGGTGGGCACAGCGTTTAGATATGCCCAATCTTACCCCTCGCTGGGTACTACAACATTGGGGCACAGAAGTATGTCGTAACGGATTCCACGATGATATGTGGATTGCTTCGTTGGAGAACAAACTACGCAACTCAAAAGATGACATTGTGATCAGCGATTGCCGTTTCCCCAATGAAATTAAAAGTATCAAAGAAGCGGGCGGTATCGTAATCCGTGTAAAACGAGGACCTGAGCCAGAATGGTATCGAGATGCTGCCGACATGAACGCTGGCGATCGCTGTATGAACTATGCCCTTGCTAAAAGTCGTATGTCAAAATTAAATATCCACGCTAGTGAAACTGCTTGGGTTGGCACTAAATTTGACTATGTTTTAGAAAATAACGGAACTATAGACGAGTTATACAAGCAAGTTCTGACAATTATAGATCAGGGACAAGGTCCCCTTGACGCCACCGAACTCCCTCTTTATGAAGGACTCGAGCACAGTTAGCACATACAGTTTTTAAATTTGGCAATTTGCAATTATTCAGATCTCCATCAACATGGAAAACATTAAATACTTCCTTGTGAGGAGATTTGAAACCGCATTTATCACAGGTTGCTTTAATTTGATACCCGGCTCTTTGCCAGCGCGGTATTCCAGCATATACTCCGCCTTGGAGGCATGCCTCACAGAGCCTTCTATAATAGGCCTTTCCGTTTTTATAATAATTTATAGCGGCAGGTCTTTGGCCGCAAATACACAATGGACGCATTGATTATTTACTAAACCGCACCTTTTCTTGCCCTTTTTGTGGCCTCTAATCGGGCGATAATATCCAGAATACTATAAATACAAATAGAATAGTAATCATGGAGACTATGTAATGGCCACATTAAATTCACCAGGTGTAAGCGTAACAGTTATAGATGAAAGTTTTTATGTACCAGGAGCACCTGGAACAGTACCTCTAGTTGTTGTTGCTTCAGCACAAGATAAAACCAATGCTGCGGGCACGATCGCACCGGGCACACTGAAATCAAACGCAGGCAAAGTTTACCTACTAACTAGCCAAAAAGATTTATCAGATACATTTGGAACACCCATGTTCCAAGTTGACGCAGAAAATAATCCTATTCATGCTAGCGAAATTAATGAATACGGACTGCAAGCAGCATACAGTTTGTTAGGTGTAAGCAATCGTGCGTATGTTGTTCGTGCAGACATTGATTTAGATGCATTGGCACCAAGTGGCACATCTCCAGCAGGCCCTCCTGCAGATGGTACATTATGGCTTAATACTGCCAACACACAATGGGGTGTATTCCAATGGCAGGCTGGATCAGCACTGTCAGGTGGACAATCATTTTACAATCAACAAACTGCTAACAATTTAAAAGTTATTACAAATTCAGCATACACTGTGTTGGTGTCGAACAAGTATGCACCAGTAACAAGTTATGGTGCCATCGGTGATTATGCAATAGTATCTGTAACAAGTGCTAATACATTATGGTATAAAAAACCAGCGACAAATACTGCAGCTGGAACTTGGGTTGAAGTAGGAACTCCTGCTTGGGCTGCTAGTTGGCCAACAGTTACTAGCACTATCGCATCAGGTAGTGTTACATTTTTAAATACTGATGTTATTACAGTTAATTCGACAGCAGTAACTACAGGGCTGTCTTTAACTACTTTAGCTACAGCAATTAATGGTAATTCAACATTAACCACGGCTGGTATTTCAGCAGCTGTTGTAGGTGGCTTCTTACAAATTTATTCAACTGGCGTTAGCGTTGCATTAGCTAATAGTAATGGAACTCCATTATCTACTATGGGTGTTACAGCAGGTACATATATAGCTCCAGAATTGACGATCAGTCCACATACTAGTGTACCTGTTTACGATGCAGCGACCCTTTCATCAACTGTAGGTGGGGCTCCAACAGGTAGTATTTGGGTTAAGACAACTAGCCCCAATGCCGGTGCTAATTATTTTGTCAATAAATATTCAGCTTCTACTAGCCAATGGACCACGCTAGTAACAAATTTATATGCTAATAATCAAAGTGCTTTAGCAGCTTTAGATCCAACAGGTGGCGGTATCAATCTTGCTGCAGGTGCTATCTATGTGAAATATAATACATTTGATGCCAGCCCTGCTATAGCAGATTTTACAATTTTTGAAAGATTGACGGCTGGTCCAACTATCACAACTAGTTCTATAATTGGATCTAGCACACTAACTTCTGGCACTAATACATTTACTATCAGCGAATCAGCTGCTGGTAATAGCAATCTTGTTAACTCAACAACTGTATCGTTTACTGCCGCAGGAACAAGTGCCGACGCTAACACATTAGCTGCAGCTATAAGTGCCCAACTACCAGTTGGCACAAATATAAGTGTGCAAGTTAATTCTAACAATAGCATTACACTAACACACATGCAAGGTGGTGAAATTTATTTCATCGACGGTACAAATACACCAATTACTAAGTTATTTGTTCCAGGCACAGCAACAAACTTTTATAATGCCTATAGCGGTACAACAGGACGCTTTGTTGCAACACTATGGCAATACCAAGTTGCCGGAAGTGGTTTAGCTACTCCTAGTGAAACTGCACCAACAACAGTTCCAGCAACAAATACTTTATGGTATGATAGTTCTACTACCGATGTTGATATTATGATCAACGACGGAACTAAGTGGGTTGGATATTTGACCTCAACTAGTCCATATTACAATAGCAATGCATCACAAAGAACAGATGCTAATGGACCTATTATCAGTGCTACTCAACCAACTACACAGAGCAATGGTTCTCAATTACAAAATGGTGATTTGTGGATTGACAGCAGCGACTTAGAACATTTCCCTAAGCTATACAAGTGGAATTATCTAAGTAAAGTTTGGGTAGCTGTTAATAATGCAGATCACACATCACCAAATGGTATAATTTTTGCAGATGCTCGCTGGACTGTAACTGGTGCAAATGCAACTGGCACTCCAGATACTATACAAGCCTTGTTGATAAGTAACTTTGTTGATTTTGATTGCCCAAGTCCAACACTATATCCAAAAGGTATGTTGTTATGGAATACACGCCGTTCTAGTTTTAATGTTAAAAAATATGTAAGAAATTATATTAATCCAAATAGCCGTAATCCTAATTACAACAATCAAGAATTAATGACTAATTATTTCAGCGATCGTTGGGTTACAGCATCAGCTAATCAAGCAGATGGTTCTGGTTCGTTTGGTCGTCATTCACAACGACAAATTGTTGTTACTGCCATGAAAGCTCTAATAGAAAGCAGTCAAGCAATGAGAGACGAAGAATCATTGACCATTAATCTACTTGCCGCACCTGGATACACTGAACTTATCCCAGATCTAGTTAGTTTATCAACTGATCGCGGACAGGATTGTTTTGTAGTAGCAGATGCTCCTGCAAGACTAACACCAGATGCAACATCATTATATGCATGGGGTAGTAATGCGGCTAATGCAGCATCAGACGGCGAAAAAGGATTGCTAACAACAAGTTCTAATTTAGGTGTGTACTATCCATGGGGTTATGCTACAGATAACCTAGGCAATAACATCGTTGTTCCACCAAGTCACATGATGCTACGCACAATAGCACTGAGCGATCAAGTTAGCTATCCATGGTATGCACCAGCAGGAACACGTCGTGGCATTATCACTAATGCAACATCGGCAGGATATGTTGATGCTACTGGAGAATTCCAAGCAGTATCTCTAAATACTGGACAACGCGATACACTAGCATCAGTTCATGTAAATCCAATTACATACCTTGCAGGTGTTGGCCTAGTTGCATACGGACAGTACACTAGACAGTTAGTTGCTAGTGCATTAGATCGTATTAATGTTGCTCGTTTAGTAATATATCTACGTCGTTTGTTTGCTACATTGGCTAAACCATATGTGTTTGAACCAAACGATACTATTACTCGCAATGAGCTAAAAGGCCATGCTGATACACTATTGCTTGAATTAGTAAGTCAACGAGCATTATATGACTTTATCACAGTTTGTGACACAACCAACAATCCACCAGCAGTCATTGACGCTAGTGAGTTATATTTGGATGTTGCCATTGAACCGGTTAAAGCCGCAGAATTCATCTACATTCCAATCCGTTTAGAGAACACTGGCGCGATCAAAGCACTAGGTGCTGCGGCGGCTACCGGAACGGCTTAATAAATTACGGAGAATATTTAAATGGCAATTTCATCATTAAGTAAGTTTACAGTACCACTGGCATCAGACCAAAGCGCAACTAGCCAAGGTATGTTGATGCCAAAGCTGAAGTATCGCTTCAGATTAAACTTTGAAAATTTTGGTACAAGTACACCGACAACTGAAATGACTAAGCAAGTACAAGATGCGGCTCGCCCTCATGTACAGTTTGAAGACAAAGTTATTGAGGTTTACAATAGTCAGATCCATTATGCAGGTAAACCAAAATGGCAACCTCTTAAGGTTATGGTCCGTGACGATGTTACCGGTGCTGTCAGCAAACTAGTCGGAGAACAACTACAGAAACAATTTGATTTCTTTGAGCAGTCGAGCGCAGCTTCAGGTGGCGACTATAAGTTTACACTACGCATTGAAATGCTTGATGGTGGTAACGGTGCATTAGCTCCTAATGTTTTAGAAACATGGGAATGTTATGGTTGCTATCTAACTGATGTTGACTATAGTGAAATCAAATACAGTGAAATGACTCCTGCAATGATTTCTTTAACTGTGCAGTTTGACAACGCTTTACAAACAAGTGGTGGCGCAGCAGCAGCAACATCGAGAACTATAGGTACCAACGCAACTGGCGGCGGTATATGATAATAAAAAGCTCGCTAAGGCGAGCTTTTTTATGACTAATCATTAACTACATACTTAATTCTTAACACTAAATATTTACATGGCCGGATTTACACCTAATCAATTATTAAAAGAAACATCTACTACAGTATTAAAAGACTGGAAGCATGCCGCTCGACTATTTGTTGATAATCAATTCCAATTTGCACCTAAGCATAAATTTTTATTCCATACTTATTTTAGTATTAATAAGGCTGCACTATCAACAATAACATTATCGCAAAATTATAATAATACTATAGGTATGTTAGTTAAAAGTGCAGATCTACCTAATTATGAAATTAAAATTGATACGCTAAATCAATATAACCGTAAGAAAAATGTCCAATACATACAGAGTTATAAGCCCATTAATTTAGTGTTCCATGATGACAACATGGGTCTTATTAATCAATTATGGCAAAATTATTATAGCTACTATTTCGCTGATCCTAATAGTGCAGCGGTGGCAGGGGCATTTGCTAGGAATGCAACACAGGCCTATGCTAGTGCAAAGCCCACACCATACGGTCTAGATAACGGAAGCACTAATCCATTTTTTAATTATATAAAAATTTATCAGATGGCTAGACATGAATTTGTTTGCTATAAAATTATAAATCCTATTATTACAGCATTTAATCATAATAAGATGGAATATGGTCAAAATTCTACAGCTGACAATACTATGACTATAGCATATGAAGCAGTTGAGTATTCGTCAGGAGATATGAATTTAGAATATCCAGAAGGATTTGCAGATACCAACTATGATCAAACACCTAGTCCGCTAATCGGTGAAAATCCAGGAACTTCGACCTGGGCTAATGTGCAAGGAGTCAAAGATAATGCATATAATTTTGTGCAGAATATCAATGATACTATCGGTAGTTACAATCAAAATAATTTGCCCATCTCTAATCAGCCTGTGAATGGAGTAAAGCCTTCTGGTGATACTTCTGCTCCGGTCAACGGAACACAGGGAGTTAAATTCCCGCAGTCAACAAATACTAATACTCCTAATGAAGCAAAGAATACTAGGTTAACATAATATGCAAACTAATTTACCAATACAAACACAAACATCTAGTGATTCTGCAGTTAAACAAATCTTTGATAAATTTTATCAAAATCAAGTTACATTTCCAGCAGAACAAATAGATGCAGTAGTAGGGTTCTTTACGAAAAAAGGATTTGATCCATCTAGTGCCCGTAGCACAGCCATAGTTTTATTAAATCAAGCCAAGTCAGAAAATGTCAACGTCATGTCTGTGGTAGATACACTTAAAGGCCTTAATGATCTTGCATTAAGCCAAGTTGTTGCACAAATTTTAAACAGTTATAGAGAAAAAACTAGCCTGCTAGGATATAGGATAGCACCTGTTTCAAATTTGTACGAGTCTAGAAATATCTTGGTGTAACATGGCAAAATTTGCTCGTGGCAGATTCCAACTAACACATCCTGAAAAATATGTCGGTAACAAGGTTCCGATATATCGTAGCAGTTGGGAATGGCACTTCATGCGTATGTGTGATACTAATGAAAGCATTCTTAAATGGGCCAGTGAAGCAGTACAAATACCCTATAGAGATCCGCTATCTGGCAGACAAACTGTCTATGTACCGGATTTTTTCATCCAGTATGTTGATAAATTTGGAAAACAACACGTTGAGCTAATTGAAATTAAACCTGCTAGTCAAACAATACTTGAACGAGTCGGCAAGAACAAATATAATCAAGCTCAGTTTGTAAAAAATCAAGCCAAATGGGCTAGCGCACAACATTGGTGTAAACAACAAAATATTGTTTTTAGAGTAATTAATGAAAATGATATTTTCCACCAAGGCGGAATGGCATAAGTAATAACATGACAAAGAAACTTGAAGAAATTCTCAATCTACCTGATAGTAAAAAAATTATCAAAGCTGATGAGCAAAAAATTATTCCACCTAAACCTGAACCATTTTTAAGGAATATGGCTGAGTTTGATAAAATTTCAGCTGCATTGCCGCAAGTGAAAGGTCTAGGTGATTTAGGTGATCAAGAACTAGATGCACTGGCAAAAAAAGCCGAAGACGCCTATGACGATATTATGGATTTAGGTATGAATGTTGAAGCTAGATTCAGTGGCCGCCTGTTTGAAGTTGCAGCTAGCATGCTAGGTCATGCGATCAGTGCTAAGAGTGCTAAATTAGATAAAAAATTAAAAATGGTCGATCTACAGCTTAAAAAACTAAAGTTAGACCAAGAATCAACTAGTGTAGATGATAGTGTTACGATTCCAGGGGATGGCTTTATTGTTAGCGATCGTAATAGCCTACTAGAAAAATTAAAGAATATGAAATAAATATAGTACTAGGATTACACTTATGAAACCATTTTCAGTATACTTGCAAGATAGCCATAAAATCTACGAATTTAAGATAAAAATTGCCGGAGATTTAGACCGAAGCTTTAACAAAGACATCGCCAGAGCACTCGATGTGTTTAGAGTTGTTAGCTGTTCTGCCGGCAAGCGTTTGCCTATAGCAGAGATGCACATGGACTTTCCTGAGCATAAAAACACCAATGTTACCATTTTTGACATTGTTACATCATATCCCGCAACTAGTATGCAAGTTCGAAATGAAATAGCATCAAAATTAAAAATTGCCGAAGATAGGATCAAAGTCCGTAATCTAAAAGAACAAGACGAGATTGAAATTAATCATGAGCATGCAGAGCCGACCGAAGAAGCATTGCTAGGTAAAGACTATGAAGAAAGCAATCATCAAGACATGGTCGGTGATAAATGGGTCATGACATTTTTAAAAGAATTAGCAAAAACTAAGCATGAAGGCGAGCAGTATACTGGAGTTAATGATCATATCCTAGCTAAAGGTGCTCCTCAACACAGCGGCGAAACTCCTGCTAAACAAGTAGAATCAAAGATTAATATTAAGAATCTTTTTACCAAGCAGGTCAAAGTACCCGATCCAACTAAGGGAGCAAGATAATGAATTTTCAAGATTTATTAGTAAAGATAAGTGCGTTAGATAAACCAGTTAGTGAATCTATGCAACCACCAGTACAGGCTATAGGAACAACTCCGAGCGTTCCTGCAACACCTGCAGAAACAGGAGATAGTGGCCATTTAAGTTTAGGTGAAGAAAATCCTGATCAAACTTTAGATGTTCACCCAGGTGAGTTAGATGCACAAGGTGAACCTAATTGGCAGATTCCGCAAGATGATAAAAATTGGATCATACCAAAAAATCCTGCAGAAGAAGAAAAACTAATGCAGGCACATCCTGAAATTAGAGATTTGTTGCAAAAATTACAAGCTATCCAACAGGGTCACGGAGTTGATGAAGTGGGCGGTGCTATGGATATTCCTGGTAATGAAGACGACTTTAGTCCTACAGATGCACACGGTGGTGATGTACTACATACTGAAACACTACCGGATGACCATCCACAGAAATATAGTCCAACTGAAGAAGAATGGAATAATGAACCACATCCGATAACATACGGCATTGAAAAGATAACCCAAAGCGGAGATGATCTTTCCGGTAATCTTGGATCGCATGCACAACGTCAGAATACACTAGTTCGCGGTGCTCCTAAGATGGAGGCATTGGTGCAGAGGCTAACTGATCATTATCAGTCTATTAAAGAAGCGGACGGTGAAAAAAGAACAATGAGCCGTGCTGCTAAAGGTGTTATGAAATACGGTAAAGAAGGTATGAAAGCACTTGCTAAAGCTGGTAAGGAAGGCAAAGACTTAGACAAAGTCCGTGACAAGTATAACAAATATGATGAAGCATATAATCCTAATTCAGCAGGGGCAGAACATGCTCGTGGAATTAAGGCAAGTCATAGAGCAGAACTTGAAAAGAAAGCAAAAGCAGGCGATGAATCTGCTAAGAAAAGACTAAAAGCTATGAATGATCGTGATGAACAAATGCGTAACGATTATAATGCTCGTATGGAACGATAAAAATTCGTCGCAGTTAGCACCCTGTCCAAGGTGCCAAATAGACCCCAAGGGGTCTATTTTTTTGTGTAAATAACAGCATGTCAAAGAGCTTAGATGGCGTCTTAACTAAAAAGGCGCATACAAAAGAAAAATTTACAGAACAGCAGTTAACAGATCTGATGATGTGTTCTGATGACCTAACAGGTCATCATTATTTTGCTAAAAATTTCTTTCACATTCAACATCCGGTAAAAGGTAAACTATTATTTGAACCTTTTAGCTACCAGGAAAGATTACTAGATAGTTATCATGGACATAGATTTAACATAAACATGTTGCCCCGTCAGAGTGGTAAGACTACATGTGCATCTGCATACTTGTTATGGTATGCCATGTTCCATCCTGATCAAACAGTATTAGTAGCCGCACACAAATACACAGGCGCACAGGAAATTATGCAACGCATACGCTATGGATATGAGCTTTGCCCAGATTATATTCGTAGCGGAGTAGTAAGTTATAATAAAGGCAGTATAGAATTTGATAATGGTAGCCGTATAGTAAGCCAAACAACCACAGGCACTACTGGTCGTGGTATGTCCATATCACTACTATACTGTGATGAGTTTGCATTTGTGCAACCTAATATTGCTGAAGAATTTTGGACTTCAATTTCACCTACACTAGCTACTGGCGGTAAAGCAATTATTACATCAACGCCAAATAGTGACGAAGATACATTTGCCACCATATGGAAGGAAAGTCAAAATAAATTTGACGAGTTCGGAGAAGAAAAAACAGATGGTACAGGTATCAACGGATTTTTTGGATTTCTCGCTGAGTGGCATGAGCACCCAGATCGAGATGAAGAATGGAAAAGGGCTGAAATGGGTCGTATCGGCGAAGAAAGATTCCGTCGAGAGTATGGATGTGAATTCTTAGTCTATGACGAAACATTAGTTAGCAGTCTTAAACTAGCTGAAATGACTGGTAAAGATCCTATCTTTAGGATGGGGCAAGTCCGTTGGTATAAAAAACCTACTCCTGGAAACATATATCTAATTTCCTTAGATCCTAGTTTAGGTACAGGCGGGGATTACGCGGGTATACAAGTATTTGAATTACCGAGTATGACACAGTGCGCCGAATGGCATCATAATATCACACCAGTGCAGGGACAAGTTAAAATATTTCGAGATATAATAAATTATATACACGATCAGATAGGTGCAGAAAACAGAAACAAAATCTATTGGAGTGTTGAAAATAACACCGTCGGGGAAGCTGCCCTAATTGTTATATCTGATCTAGGAGAAGAAAGTTTTCCAGGTTTATTCTTAAGCGAACCTGCTCGAAAGGGACATGTTCGCAAATTCCGTAAAGGATTTAATACAACACATTCGACTAAAATATCAGCTTGTAGTAGGCTCAAGTTTCTCATTGAAGAAAACAAGATGAAAATCTACAGCAAACCATTTATTAGCGAACTTAAAGGTTATACTGCCCAAGGTGTGACATTTAAGGCCAAGGAAGGAAACCATGATGATCTTGTCAGCGCAAGTCTACTTATAGTACGAATGTCTGCTGTACTAAGTGAGTGGGATCCCGAAGTTTTTGATACAATAAGCAGCGGTGACGGTTTCGATGAAGACTATGTAGCTCCGTTGCCCATATTTGTTTCGTCACATATATGATAAATATTACATGAACACTAATCTCGACGCCATTGCTAAAGAACTATACGGTAAAATACAGACCCGTTTCAAAGACATTAAAATCGGTGATGAAAATGCTGAAGTTTTGAGTAAAAAGGATGATATTCCTAAGACTCGTTTTTTTGAATTTGAATATGTAGAAAATGAAAAACCACTGGGTACTATTGCTATCACCTTAGATGAAAAGGAAGGTGTAGTAGTACAAGTCAGCGGCGACCTAGTAAATGATAAAAATGGCAACCCACATCGTGGAGCTTATAAATTTATTAGATCATTTAGAAGTTTTGCAAAAGATCGCCTATTAAATTTTGATATACAAAATCTAGGTAAGAGTAATTTAGATAAAAGAGACTACAAGTTTCAGGCTAAACGCAAGGAAGAACCCATCATGGAAAACAAGTTGTATGGTACTAGTAGAATTAGTTACCAAGATCTAGGCGAAGCTCGCTTAGTAATCAAACACACTCAACCTATTAATACTGAATTAGCCGCAGGGCGCTCGATGCATATTGATAGCATTTATATTGAAAATGCACAAGGCGAACGATTCCGCTATCCAGCAAAACATATTAATGGGGCTCGCGCTCTAGCTGAACATATTAAACATGGCGGTCATCCATATGATGGTATTGGAAAATATATTACGGGCCTAAGTGAAGAATTGGCTAGTCTACGCAAATTTAAAAATTTTGTTAGCCGCCAGGATCAATTATCCGAAGCCATGAGTAATGTTACTAGTCGCGTAGCAGATAGAATTGACGATATTAAGAGTGAAGTACAGCAATTACAAAAAACTGGTTACTATGAAACATTTGCTGAAAGTTTTGAAGAAACCGAGGCTCAAATAATTCCAGAAGATATTGTAAATGATCTAGTTGATAGATTAACAATCCGTACCTTTAATGAAGATTTAAAAGATGTATTTCCCTACATTTATAAATTTATTGACGAATCAGAATTACCAGTGATTGAAATTAATGCCGACGACTTGCTTGCCGAAAAAGCACCAAAAGGATGGGAAGGCACCGTCAAAGGTATGAAGAAGCATACAGAAATTGATAATCCATATGCACTAGCTAACTGGATGAAAAACAAAGGCTATAAGAGTCACAAGAAAGAAAGTATTGATCCAGAAGATCAGTATGAAGCATTTATGGAGAGTTTGTTAGCTGAGAATCATGATTTATTCAGCCACGATCCTGAGGTAGCCAAAGCAGCTGCTCACAAATTAAAAGACGAAGTCTTAAGCAAAGAGTATTATCCAAGTGCAACAGACTTAGGTGTATTGCATGATATCATTAGCCCAGAAGGACATGGTCAAGGATTTTATAATATGTTGGCAGAATTGCCACCAGATCTAGATGCAAGAAGTAGTATGATTTCTTGGCTAGAGCAACATCAAGAACTATTAGCAGTACCGGGAATTCTGGATATGCTAGACTTAGATAGTATCGGTAAAGGCAGCGATGCAGCCGAACCTGCTCCAGAACCAGCACCTACTCCAGAACCAGCACCTGCTCCAGAACCAGCACCTGCAGATCCTAGTGCCGCAGGCGGAGTTCCTCCAACTCCGACACCCGTCGCTGAAGAGAAAGACGATATCCCATTTGATCCACCATACAGAAAAGCCAAAGGCGATGTTGTTGACAAAAGTGGCGCTAAACATACAGCACACAGCCATGCCAAAGATCTCGCACAACGGGGTATCAAGCAGGCAGTTGAAAAAGCTAAGAAGGCAGGCGCCAAACTAGAAACGAAATTAGATTTTGGTGATAAAGTTAGAACTATTGCTGAAATTATTGCTGAAGCAGGAATGGAGCCACAAGATTTTGGATATGATGATACTACAACACCAGAAGGTATTTGGAAATTTGTGTCCGGGTTCCTTGACCAGGAAAAAGGCAAATTCCCACTAGGCGGTCAGCGTGTGAAAATTATGTTGGCTAAGGAGTTTCCAGACATGTGTGATGAACACGGGGAACCTGCTTGCGATGAAATGGAACAAGTATTCCATAAGATTGATGAAATTGATCCACCGAGTAATACACATCACCGCGACGATGATTTGGGCGACATAATGCATTTAAGTGGACAAGATACATCGAGAGAGTTTGAGGAAAATCCCGATAGCTATCCACAACATGAAAGCATCAGCTATACAGACGATCCTATATTGGCAAGAATAATTCAATTATCCAGATAAATTATTCAGATTTAGGCAAAATTAAACTTGCAGATATAAATAAAAGTGCGTATACTTAGGTATATGCACTTTTTTGTTTTAGTAGGTTCTAAGACAAATAATAGGCACATAAAGCACACAAAGGCTAATACAGGAGAATTATTATGGCAACTTTGGCAGAAATTCGCGCAAAATTAAAAGAAGCTGAATCGCGCGGTTCAGACAACAATCGCTCAAGCGGCGACAATTCAATATATCCATTCTGGAATCTAAAAGAAGGCGGAGAATCAATTCTAAGATTCTTACCCGACGGTAACGAAAATAACACTTTTTTCTGGGCAGAACGAGCAATGATCAAATTGCCATTCGCTGGAATTAAAGGTGAGTCTGATAGCAAAGCAGTAACAGTACAAGTACCTTGCGTTGAAATGTATAACGATGGTTCAGTATGTCCGATCCTAAGTGAAGTTCGTCCATGGTTCAAAGACCCAAGTCTAGAAGAAATGGGTCGTAAGTATTGGAAAAAGCGTTCATACATTTTCCAAGGCTTTGTTGTCGAAGACGGCTTAAAGGAACAAGAAAAGGCAGAAAATCCAATTCGTCGTTTCATTATCGGTCCCCAGATTTTCAAACTAATCCAGTCAGCTTTGATGGATCCAGAATTAGAAGATTTGCCAACTGATTATGTACACGGAATTGATTTCCGTATGAAGAAAGGTAGCAAAGGCGGTTATGCTGATTATTCAACATCAAGCTGGAGCCGTCGTGAGCGTCCTCTAGACGACACTGAACAGGCAGCAATTAAACAACATGGCCTGTTTAATCTAAGCGATTTCTTACCTAAGAAACCAACTGAGGTTGAACTCAAGGTTATGAAAGAAATGTTCGACGCCAGCGTAGAAGGCGAAGCGTTTGATATGGATCGTTGGGGTCAATATTTCAAACCAGCTGGAATGAGCCAAAATACTGGCGATCCAAATAAAGCAACTCCTAGAGTATCATCTAATGATGATAGCGGTGATGATGAGCCCGCATCAGTAGCTAAAACTACTACAGCACCAGCACCAAAAGCTGATGCGGCTGCAGGCGATAGTCGTGCCCAAGACATCTTGGCAATGATTCGCAATCGTCAGAAGTAAGCACTTGGCTCGGGCCCCTGCAACCTAGTTGTACGCCCGAGTTATCTTTTTAGGAGAATTAATTATGGCTACAAAAGCCTTCGATTTATCAAAATTTAGAAAAACCTTGACTAAGTCAATTGACGGTCTCGGTGTAGGATTTAATGATCCTACAGATTGGGTCAGTACAGGCAATTATACCTTGAACTACTTAATTAGTGGCGATTTCCATAAAGGTGTCCCACTTGGTAAAGTTACTGTATTTGCTGGTGAATCTGGTGCAGGTAAATCATTTATCTGTTCTGGAAATTTAATCCGTAATGCACAAGCACAAGGTATCTATGTTATCTTAATCGATAGTGAAAATGCACTTGATGAAAAATGGTTGCATGATCTAGGCGTAGACACTAGCGAAGATAAACTGCTTAAACTCAACATGGCTATGATTGATGATGTTGCAAAAACCATCAATGAGTTTTGTAAAGAGTACAAGGAAATGACTGACCGTCCAAAGGTCCTCTTTGTCATAGACAGCCTTGGTATGTTGTTAACGCCGACAGATGTTAATCAGTTTGAAGCTGGTGATTTGAAAGGTGACATGGGTCGTAAGCCCAAAGCACTGACAGCACTTGTTCGTAATTGTGTTAACATGTTTGGTAACCTAAATGTTGGATTGGTAGCAACTAATCATACATACGCAAGCCAAGACATGTTTGATCCAGATGACAAGATTTCAGGTGGACAAGGATTTGTTTACGCAAGTTCTATCGTTGTTGCTATGAAAAAGCTCAAGTTGAAAGAAGACGAGGAAGGTAACAAGACAAGTGAAGTAAACGGTATCCGTGCAGCTTGTAAGATTATGAAAACTCGTTACGCTAAACCTTTTGAAACTGTACAAATTAAGATTCCATATGAAACCGGTATGAATCCTTACAGCGGTATGGTTGATATGTTAGAGAAACAAGGTATACTTGTTCAGCAAGGAAACAGATTGAAATATATTGATCCTACTACCGGAGAAGAATTCTTATTTTACCGAAAAGAATGGAAAGATGATAAATTAGATATGATAATGAAGAATTATCACATTAAACCTACAACAACTACCATTCCAGAGGAGACAGAAGAAAATGTTGAGTGAAACACAAATAGGTGACGTTTGGTTACTATTCGCAGATTATATTGATAAAAAGGTTGTCGAAACTGTAGCAGAGCGTTATGTAGAGCTATTAGCAGATTTTGGAACTACTGACAGGATTATGCAAGGTGCTATAGGAGTTGACCCTGTTCTTGATCATGCTATTGACTATTATCTTGATGAAGATAGCGATGATGATAGTGATGACATTGACGAATTGGAGTTTTAATGGGTTGGTATACTGAAATTGCCAAAGATATATCTAATATTCCGCCAGCAGTGGAATATTTTGAATCAGAGCTTGAGGATGCTAGGCGAGAAGCAAAACTAACTGGCAATATTGAAAAAGCTGCCGCTAGTATGCCGGGCCTTGTTGAACATCGGTTTGGTCAACTTCAAGAAATTGAGGCAATTTTAGAATACCTTAATATAGAACTGCGTAGACTTAAAAGTAGTTTCTTTAGAAAGTATCTTGAGAATTATCAACGATCATTAAGCTCTAGAGACTGCGAAAAATTTTGTGAAGGCGAGGCAGATGTTGTTGATATGGAGAAAATTATCAACGAATTTGCTTTGCTACGCAACAAATGGCTTGGAGTTATTAAAGGCTTCGACCAAAAGCAATGGCAAATTACAAATATTGTAAAATTGCGTGTTGCAGGAATGGAAGATGCTAGTGTATGAAAATAGTTTTATGTACAGGTGGTTTTGATCCCATACATTCGGGGCATATTGCATACTTTAATTCTGCAAGAGAATTAGGCGACAAGTTAGTTGTCGGACTGAACAGCGATGATTGGCTTAATCGTAAAAAAGGCCGTGCATTCATGCCGTGGGAAGAACGAGCAACGATTATTACAGCCATGCATGTAGTAGATCGTGTTATTTCTTTTGACGATACTGACGGAACAGCCACAGATGCCATACAGAAGGTCAAAGATATCTTTCCTAATCACGAAATTATATTTGCCAACGGCGGTGACCGTACTGCAAATAATATTCCAGAAATGTTAGTAACGGATGTACTGTTTAAATTTGGTGTTGGCGGTGAAAATAAGAAAAATTCCTCCAGCTGGATTTTAGAAGAATGGAAATCACCTAAAACCGAGCGTCCGTGGGGATATTATCGAGTGCTGCATGAAGTACCTGGCATGAAAGTCAAAGAACTGACCATTAATCCAGGTCAACGGCTCAGTATGCAACGACATAAATTTCGTGCAGAATACTGGATTGTAAGCGAAGGGTCGGCAGTAGCAAATAATTTAATGGCAGGCGGATATAGTATGCCACCCGCTCTATTAAGAATGCATGAAGAGTTTAAAGTTCCTGCCAACGAATGGCATCAATTAACAAACCCATTTGATGAGCCATGCAGGATTGTCGAAATACAGTACGGTCCAAGTTGCACTGAAGACGATATAGAAAGAAAAAACTAATTTCACCAAAATATGTCTAAAAGGCCTTAAATAATTATATAAGGTCTTTTTTATTTGTGGCTTGACTTTTAAAAAACATTAGTGTATACTTACTAACATGCCAACAGTTGATCAACTTTTAATTGAAATTGCAAACAATGACTTTGAATCGGTAAAATCTAAATTACCAAGCCGAGATTACAAAGTTTTATCCAGTTTGATCAAGATTGTCACCAGTAATATCTTTCTAACACAACGCCAAGGCGAACTGTTAATAAAAATTTTAAAAAATCAATCCGAATCATTTCCATGCGGTAAGGAATATATTGAAAAAATCTTAGAAGCTCCTGTATGGTCCAAGAGTTTTAGGCCTGTAGAGCAGTATAAGAAATTTTATATCAACACCGAACAAGAATTAGTGTTTGAATTCACTTACTATCCTGAATTCAGCGACCAGTTGATCAAAGTACATAAAAAAATTACAAAATTTTATACAAAAAATCCAAAATTTCATACAGCAGAACTTACAGAAAAAAATATTGTAGTTATGTATGAACTAGCAAATGTCTATGATTTTGAAATACAAGAAAATATCAAAAATTACTATGAAACTATAAAATCTTGGTCTGAAGCCGAAGTTAGAGATCAGTTTCTGATCACAAACTTTGCTCATAGTAACTTTCAAAAACATATTATTAGTGACCTAGGCCTAGAAACTACGATTGACCAGAATGTCATTGTTGACCGTAGCATACGCTATAATTATAGGGCAGAAAAATCCGAAAAAAATCCAGAAAATTTGACCGAAATTATCGCCAACAGATCAGACGTCTGTTTATGGCTTGATAAAAAAACATGGTCGTTAGATGAAATTTTAAAATCTTTGATAAATTTGCGTAGATTACCGGTCATGTTGATTTTTGACAATTATGACGAAAAGCAAAATTTAGAAAATTTGGAAAATTTGTCAAAAATTCTGGAAAAAAATGGAATTTTTGACGGTGTCGGAATTTACTTTAGATTGAACAATAACACTATTGGCAAAGAATTTAATAAAATTATTGCTGATAAACATTATAATGTAACATTAGATTCGCATACAAAAATCATAGGTGCGCAAATGGGGAAAATTCCAAAATTTTTCCTAAAAAATGGGTGGCAACCTATGAGCACCATATTTTTATCACCTTCTAACCAGTTTGGAAAAACTGGTGTGTTTACAAATAATTGTGATTTGATCATTACTTGGTCTGATGCAGAACCTGTACTAACGAAAAAATTAAAATGGCAATAAGATTAGTTATTAAAGACGAAGTTAATATTAAATTTGAAAACTTGCCACTAGATGCTCGCAAGAAATTAGCCAACACCTTCAAATATGAGGATCCGACAGCAAGATACAGACCGGCATACAAACTAGGCCGTTGGGATGGAAAGGTCAGTATGTTTGGTCTCGGTGGTAATGGTTATTTGAGCCAATTAGAAAAGTGCCTTGAGATACTAGCCAGTATGGGCATTGATGTAGATGAATTAGATGATCATAGAAAAACCAGTAAAATCCACTTCGAGCCGATAACCAATACATATTGGGCCGATCAAGGTAAGGTATGGCCTGAGGGGCATAGGTTTGCTGGACAACCTATCACTTTGCGTGACGATCAAGTCGAAGTAGTTAATAGGTTTTTCACTAACACACAGAGTCTACAAGAAGTAGCAACCGGAGCAGGTAAGACCATTATGACAGCTACATTGAGTCACTGTGCTGAAAAATATGGTCGCACTATTGTAATTGTGCCTAACAAAGATCTAGTAACGCAGACAGAAGAAGACTATACTAATGTTGGGTTGGATGTTGGTGTTTACTATGGTGATCGAAAAGATCTAAACAAAACACACACAATTTGTACTTGGCAGAGTCTTAATATTTTAGACAAAAAATCTAAAAATTCTGAACAAGAAATATTAACACTTGCCGAATTTTTAGATGGGGTACAAACTGTCATTGTTGACGAAGTACACATGGCCAAAGCAGAAGTATTAAAAAATTTACTTACACAAAATATGTGTAATGCACCTATTCGTTGGGGATTAACTGGTACAGTACCTAAGGAAGATTTTGAAGCTCAACCTATCTTTGCCAGTATTGGCCCGGTGGTTGGTGGTATCAAAGCACATGAACTACAAGAGATGGGTATCCTTAGTAATCTTCATGTAAATGTGTTACAAATGATAGATTTACCAGAATTTAAATCGTACCAAGACGAATTAAAGTATCTCGTTACAAACAAAGATAGAGTGGCATATATTAGTAGATTAGTCAAAGGCTTAGCGGATTCAGGCAATACACTGATCCTAGTTAATAGGATCGATACAGGCAAATTATTAACAGAAATGATAGACGACGCTGTGTTTATTTCAGGCGAAGTTAAGGGAACAAAGAGAAAAGAAGAATATAAGGAACATGCAACCAGTGACAATAAAATTACTGTGGCGACTTATGGTGTAGCTGCTGTTGGTATTAATATTCCTCGGATCTTTAATTTGGTTCTTCTGGAACCCGGAAAGAGCTTTGTCCGCGTTATCCAATCTATTGGACGCGGTATTAGAAGAGCCGAAGACAAAGACTTCGTACAAATCTGGGATCTAACTTCGACTTGTAAATTTGCCAAGCGCCACCTCACAACGAGGAAAAAATTTTACAAGGATGCCAAATATCCGTTTACTTTAGAAAAAGTAGACTGGCAAAAATAAGAGATGAAAATATTAACATTAGATAACAAAACATTCTCATTGAATGATTTACCAGATGAAGTAGATGAAAATACAAGATTCGCAGTTTTAGATAACAGCGAGCCTAAAGAACCTGATTTTTTTTTCATGCCATTGATATTTTTAGAAAGTTTTAATTCTCCTGCAATGGTATTACGCATCGGTAATGACGAAGTCACAATGCCAATTGATTGGTGTATTGCAGTTGGCGATTCGAGCTCGTCAAGTGACATTGAAATTTTGCCATTGACCAGTCTAAATGATCGAGGATTTGAAGCATTATGTTTTAATCCACTAAGTTCATTCAGAATGGAATTTAAGAAAATTGAAATTGTAAATTTTTATAACGATGTCAAATGGTATTTCCCGAAGATGAAAAATGGACAACTGTTAGCAGTACCAACCGAAGACGGAGAAAAACCAAATTGTGTGTACTTTGTCAAAGAAATTTCTAGACAGAGCGAAATTATTCAGTTGGATAAGATATTGTAATGGGAAGTCTCAAACCAGGTGTCAAATATATCTATGAGAGGGCCGACGGCGTGACTTATGCTAGGGAATTTGGATCAGATCCTAGTACTAGACATGCCATAGGTTGGGATTATAAGATAGATGATCCTAACTTTGATCCCCGCACAACTGACGGACGCCCGTTGATTGATCATATGAGAGAAGATCAATTATGGGGCAATATTCGGAGAGAAGCAAAGGTCAATGTGACTTTACAACGAGCATTAGACCGTGCTATAATGATATACAAATTAAGTAAGGAAAAATACAATGACAATTAAGGTTGCTTACTTCCAGCCTGTAATTATGGCTATAGATAATATTCCGCCTATTACATTCAGCCAGATTTATTCATTAACAGAAAATCTACATTTGCATCCCGAATTAAATGACGAAGGTAATCCGCAACTAAGCATTCGTGGGGGACAACAGATACAAGTATATCCGAATGAATTAAATCTAGATGTAAAATGGTTGGTAGATTACTTAGAAGAATGTTGCAAAGGATACATGGAAATTGTTACTCAACAAAGTGGCGCCGAGGAATTAAAATATTGCAAACCAGTAGTAACTAGCATTTGGACTATTCAACAAACAGCCGGAGATTATCAAGAAATGCATAATCACCCCGGCGGTAATATTAGCGGAAATATGTATATCAAGTCGCCTGATCTTTCGCCCAATTCTGCAAAATCAGATAGCCAACTGTTATTCCGTATGCCTCAATCTAAAGATGTGACTAAGTTTATAATGAACGATACTATGAAATATACACCGCAGGTGGGCACAATAGTATTATTTCCTAGTTACTTACCGCATACAGTATATCCATGGGAAGGCGAAGGTACTAGAACAGTAATGGCATTTGATGCAGTATTGAGGCCTAAAGATGAGTGAAAAAATAGAACTTAAAGAAAAAATTCTTGCTGTGGATCAAAATGTGCGAGAACTATGGGACGCTATGGATCCGGAGCAACAGAAGAGTCTTAAGAACGAATTTTTTATATTAAATAGATACATCAGTAATGCCAAAGGGGAAAGTACTGAAATACAAGAGCATTTTGTATTATCAGTTAATGAGTATTTCAATAAAAATTGGAGCTCATTGAGTAAGCATCCTAAATTGCTATGGATATTGTTGTGTATGTGTAGTTATGATGGCAAGAAAAAGTTCTATCATGAATGGATTGGTAAAAAACGCGAAGCTGGTGGCACAAAGAAAGAGAAATTATTAGCAGAATTTAGGCCAGACTTGTGTGATCAAGAATTGGAATTACTGGCTAAGATGAGTACGGATAAAGAAGTAAAAGATCTAGCAAGGCAATATGGCTGGGATGAGGCAACAATCGCTAAGAAATTAAAATGATGTCTTTAGTAGAACAACCATTCGTTTGTGAATTTTGCAATCACAAATTCACTAGAGAAAAAACTCTGTTTGTCCATGTATGTGAACAGAAGCGTAGAGCTTTATCTAAAAGTGAGAAACATGTGGTTTTAGCATTTGATGCATTTAACCGATTTTATAAACATCTTCAAAAAAATACTAATGGAGATAAAACCTATGACGAGTTTAGTAAAAGTCCTTACTATAATGCTTTTGTTAAGTTTGGTAGTTTCGTTTCTAATGTCAATCCCTTGTATCCGGACAGATTTATTGACTATGTGGTCACTAGCGGAGTTAAATTAGATCATTGGTGTAGGGAAGAATTATACGACAAGTATGTAGTAGATTTAATTAAAAAAGAACCAGTAGAAGTGGCGTTACAACGAACGATAAATCATATGATGGCATGGGCTGAAGAACACCAAGCACAATGGAATCATTATTTTCTTTATGTTAGTTTAAGTCGAGCTACATTTGATATCAGAGATGGCAAAGTAAGTCCGTGGCTAGTTTTAAACTGTACAAGTGGCAAGGACATGGTCAAAAAATTTAGTGATGAACAACTAAGTGCAATTAGTGTGGTCATGGATATACCATTTTGGTTAAAAAAGTTTCGAAGTCTGCCAGCCGATATAGACTTTGTTAAACAGATAGTTAGGGAATCAAATATATAATGCCAGATATCGATATCGACTTTGCAGATAGATCAAAGGCGCTCAGGGTGATTAAACATGTCACAGCAGCCATTGAAGAAAATGGCGTTTTTAAAAAACATAATTCCGGAGTATACTGTACTGATGTTCCGCACGATCCGTTTACAAATATTAGTACTATTGACTACAAGTCTGCAGAGGATAGGGGATATTTTAAGGTAGATTTTTTGAATGTAAGTGTATATGAAAATATAAAAAGTAAAGAACATTTAAACGAATTAATGAACAGGGAGCCATTATGGGATCTACTATTGCAAGACGAATTTGTGAATCTGTTATTTCATTTAAACGGGCACGGGGATATTCTGAGGAAGACTTGCCCTACTTCCGTGGAACAATTAGCTGCGGTCCTAGCTATGATAAGACCGGCGAAACGCTATTTGATTGGGAACGACTGGACTACAGTAATGAAAGAAGTGTGGACGAAACCAGAAGGTGATGAATATTATTTTAAAAAGGCACATGCTATTGCCTATGCACATGTTATTATTGTGCAAATGAATCAAATATGCGAAGCGATTAGTTATGAATATAGTTAACGAGGTTTTCTCACCAGTTGTACACTTTTGCGTTTAACACGCTTCATTGTTAGATTCATCAAATTAACTACAGGCCCTAGTATAACACGCACATCTTTACTATTGAATGTTTTAATAGCATAAGCATATGGTCCTATTTGATTTCTACAAAAGATATTAATAGGAAATTGACGATTTGATTCCCACCACCATATTTCGCCTATTTCTAAAAACTTAGCTTTTTCTTCTGTAGTGCGGAAGGAATTTAGATCGTAGAAACTAGTTACATACTGATCTTGATTGATTATGATACCTACATATTCTTCGCTACCGTAGTTAAGCACAGAAATATAGGGTAAATTTTGTTCTACGTCTTCTCTTAGTTTTGCCATAAATATAGTAAAGGATTGCCAAATGCAAAAAATCCAAAGTTATTTATATCCAAACCGAGTGCAGATCATTGCAGACTTGGCAGGATTCACCACGGAGTATAGACAAGTGTACGCAAGAACAGTAAAAATTTATAATGGTATCGACAACACAGTTCAATTTGAAATAATGAATACTGATCAAAAAAGATTAGATCTGACTCAGTATACAGGACTAACTCTTAATATCATGGATTACTCAGACAAAGCAGTTGCCAGTTACTCATTGACTAATACTTCAATCCAGGGTATAGCAACAGCAAAAATTTTAAACTCTGATATTGAAAATCTACAGTTACAAAAATTGAAATATACAATTACAGGTTCTGATCTACATGGTAATGCTGTATTATTTTACACCGACACAAATTTCAATGCTGTTGGAGTTATAGATGTTGCTGATCACGCTCTGCCTATTACAAGACCCGATAAAGTGTATTCTGATTTTTATGCAGAAGTTGACTACTTGGGAAATCCTACATATCATTCATCTGCAATACCTGCAGTATATTATGAAGCTGTAACTACTTCAACAATGAACTTTGCTATCCATGTTACTGGATTTTCAGGACAGATATGGCTGGACGCTGCAACAACTGACACTGTATCGATATCAAGTTGGACTAAGGCCGGGCAACCATTTGGGTCATGGAATTGGATCAATCAACCAAATCTATATACTGGAATTATACCATTCGGATCAAATATTCCAGTAGGCAATTACAAATACTTTAGAGTTAGTTACAAAACCACTTTGTTCCCAGGATTGGGCGCACAATTTAATGTGACCCAAAGTCCAACCGGAGTTTATGGTGTCAGCATCGTTGCTGGTGGTACAAACTATGGTGTAGGGGCCTTGATTAAAATTGACGGCAGCCAATTAGGCGGAGTAAGTGGCACTAATGATCTTATACTTACAGTTACAGCAGTTAATCAACCTGGCATTGCCAGTAGTTATTATGTGAGTTCAATCGCAGCCATGAATTGGACTGGAACAAGTATTTCTGGAAATAATACATTCCTTGTAACGGGAACAAATTACTCCGGAACTGTTGACTCTGTTACAGTTTCCTAGTATACTTAGGCTATGAGCCTAATCACGGATACTATTCTAAACTTCTTACCTAGTAAGCGTAAAAAAACTCCGAGCGGCTGGATAAGTTTTGATGCTGTATGCTGTGATGATCAAAGACAACGTGGCGGATTAATATTCAATGCAGGTGATGCTGTTAGTTATCATTGCTTTAATTGTGGATTTAAAGCAAGCTGGCAACCTGGCAGAGCACTTAGTCAAAAGATGCGTAAATTTATGCGCGACCTTAACATGCCAGATGATGTGATCAATAAACTTGGAATTGAAGCACTTAGGCTTAGTGATTCCGGGTCAGACCAAACTATAGATATAATTCCAAAATTTAATGCTAGAGAATTACCGCCCGGTAGTCGTAGTTTTGACGAGTGGGCCACCTTTTTAAAATTAACTGACGATGGTTATTCGATACCAGACGGGCTTCACTATGCAGTAAAATATATTACTGATAGAGGACTTGGTATACATGATTATCCTTTTTACTGGACTAAGCAGCTAGGGTTTAGTAACAGAATTATTGTACCCTTTTATAAAGATGGCATAGTTGTAGGATATACTGCCAGGGCAGTTGGTGATGCTAAACCTAAATATATCAGCGAACAACAACCAGGATATGTGTTTAATCTCGATTGTCAAACACACGACCGGACATTTGTGATCGTTAGCGAAGGTCCGTTTGATGCTATCAGTATAGATGGCTGTGCATTGTTAGGCAGTGAAATTAAGGATAGCCAAAATTGGTTGTTAAAACAGCTGCACAGAGAAATTATACTAGTACCCGATCGTGACGAAGCAGGTGAAAAAACAGTAGAACAGGCAATAGAATTTGGATGGTCAGTTAGCATGCCAGAATGGCCTGAGAATGTTAAAGACATCAATGATGCTGTGAAAAAATTAGGAAGGTTAGCTACACTATGGCTAATTATCAATAGCAAAGAAAAAAATGCGTTGAAGATTAGATTGCATGCAAAACAATGGTTTAAACAATATGAAACGAATATTTGACATTTTTTTATATCCGTGGCGTCGATGGCAGGAACATCTTGCATTTAAAAGAAAATTAGAGGAACTACGGAAGAGAGATCCGTTTATCTATAAATGATCAGTTGGGGAATAAGTGCAAATAGCCACGATGCGGCATTGGCAGTATTTGCTGACGAAAAACTAGCTTTTGCCAGTCATAGCGAGCGTTATAGCGGTAATAAAAATGACAGAGATTTGTGTAGAGAAATCGTAGCGGATGCTAAACGATTTGGCCATCCCGACCGTGTATATTGGTACGAAAAGCCTTTTAAGAAAACTATACGTCAATGGTGGGCAGGACAAGGTTGGAAAGCCCGTGATAATGATATCGATATTTACATGGCTAGGTATGAAATTAATGCGCCCATTATCTATACCGACCATCATCTCAGTCATGCCGCCGGTGGATACTATACAAGTGGATTCAATGATGCGTGTGTTGTAGTAATAGATGCTATTGGTGAATTCGAAACATTTACTATTTGGGAAGGAAAGGGAACTAAACTAAAGAAACGATTTAGTAAATCTTACCCATACAGCATGGGATTATTCTATAGTGCTATGACACAGCGAATAGGATTGAAACCTAATGAGGACGAATATATTTTAATGGGTATGGCCGCATACGGTGATGCCGATAAACATATTGGTCGTATGTATGAAGATTTCTTTAAAGGGCGTTATGACAGTTTCAAAATGAAAAGAAACCTTCATAGGGGTTGTATGGATTGGGCACCCGAGTTAATAATCAAAGATAGTTTTGACATTGCAGCTTCGGTTCAGCGTATATATGAAGAGTGGCTTGATGAGATATTGGTCAAGGCAAGACTAATGGTAGACAGCGACAATTTAGTTCTAATGGGTGGCTGTGCCTTGAATTGTAGTGCCAATAGATTGACCGGAGAATACTACGGTAAAACGTGGATTTACCCTAACCCGGGCGATGCTGGTAGTGCTATAGGAACAGTATTAGCACACAATCCGCATTGGAAAGACTATACCGATTGGTCGAATAATTTCTTAGGCTATGACATGGGTTATCGTTCTTCTAATGAAGAAATTGTAGAATATATTACACAAAATCAAATTTGCGGCTTGGCTAGAGGTCGTGCTGAATTTGGTCCAAGAGCATTAGGCAATAGAAGTTTAATAGCAGATCCACGCGGTGATGACATAAAGGATAAAGTAAATGCAATCAAACAACGACAAGAATTTAGACCCTTTGCTCCAGCTATACTCGAAGAGCTTACTGATATGTATTTTGATATGCCTCGCGGTTGGGATAATAGTAGGTATATGCAGGTCATCGCTCGTTGTAGGCATCCTGATCTTTATCCTGCTATCGTGCATCGTGATGGAACTAGTCGCGTACAGACTATTCCAAAAGATGGGGGACCTTTTAGAGAACTCTTAGAAATCTGGTATGCTAGGACCGGATGCCCTATGCTACTGAACACAAGTCTTAATATAAAAGGTCAGCCTATGGTAAATGACCATATTGATGCAAGAAACTTTGAACGCCATTACGGTGTGAAAGTTTTTAATTAACAAGTATAATAATAGAATGACACAAAATACAGAATACGGATACGATATACAAAAAGTTTATTTAGAAATGATGTTGGCTGATGCCGCAACATTTGCTCGCTGTCAAAGTATTTTTGATTCGACTCTGTTTGATCGCAGACTACAAACTGCGGCAGAATTTATCAACAAATATGTAGAAGACCATAATGTTGTGCCTACAGAAGAAATCGTAAATGCCGCAACAGGTCAGACATTTAAAGTTCCGCAAGATCTTCGAGAAGAGCACTTTGACTGGCTATTAAATGATTTTGAAACATTTACTCGTCACAAAGGCCTCGAGAGAGCTATCTTAGAAGCAGCTGACATGCTTGAAAAGGGCGAATACGGAAGTGTTGAGGATAAAATTAAACGAGCGATACAAGTAGGATTGCAGAAAGATCTAGGTACAGATTACTGGTTAGATCCCCGTGCTAGACTTATGAAGATCAAGGACAATAACGGGCAAGTATCAACTGGATGGAAGAGCGTTGATGACAAATTGTTCGGAGGAATGAACCGTGGAGAACTTAACATTTTTGCTGGCGGATCAGGAGCAGGTAAATCCTTGTTCTTGGCTAATTTGGGCATAAACTGGGCGTTGGCAGGGCTTAATGTAGTCTACTTAACATTAGAGCTCAGTGAAGAACTTGTATCAATGCGTATGGATGCCATGGTAACAGGTATGGCTACTCGTGAGATTTTTAAAAATCTAGACGAAGTAGAAATGAAGGTCAGAGTAATTGGGAAAAAATCAGGAAGTTACCAAGTCAAGTATATGCCGTCTGGGAAGACCGCAAATGACTTACGAAGCTATCTTAAAGAATATGAAATTAAGACAAATCGTAAAGTAGATGTACTATTAGTAGACTACTTGGACTTGCTAATGCCGCAAAGTAAGAAAATTAGTCCAGCAGATTTGTTTATTAAAGACAAATATGTTTCGGAAGAATTGCGTAATTTGGCAGTAGAAAAGAACTGTGTGTTTGTAACTGCGGCACAGTTAAATCGTGGTGCTGTAGAAGAAGTTGAATTTGATCATAGTCATATCTCAGGAGGCCTGAGTAAGATTCAAACAGCAGACAATGTGTTTGGTATTTTTACAAGTCGTGCTATGCGTGAGCGTGGACGCTATCAAATTCAGCTAATGAAAACTCGTAGTTCAAGCGGGGTTGGACAAAAGATTGATTTGGATTTTAATATTGATAGTTTGAGAATAACTGATCTAGCCGAAGAGGACGGCTATGGTAACTCTGCAAGTCAAAGTGCCGGCTCAACTTTATTGGCTCAGATCAAACAACGCTCAACCGTACAAGATGATCCGTCAGAAGGATCCCATGTACCTAAGGTCAAGGCCACAGTTGAAAGTTCAAAATTAAGAGAACTTCTAAACAATCTACCTAGCGACGACTTATAATTTTAGGTATGAGATAAATACCCATATAATAATTGGAGAGTAAAGTGGAATTTATGCGATTAACAGACAGGAATGATCCTTTAGCTCAGGTTATAAAGGATGATCCAGTCCGCCCGCATATTCCACTAGAGCAACGCATTAATGATGCTGCTGAAATTCTTCTATTAAAAGCTGGCGAAGAAATACTTGCCGCTACCTGTATGCAATGGTTATCCGAAGTCCCCGAAGACGAAGATGATCTTGTAGAAATGGGCAAAGATAAAAAGGTAGCTGTTTTTTACACTATCTGGAGTTATAAACCAGGTGCAGGTCAAAAATTAATTAAAGCTGCTGCAGAATGGTTGTTAAAAGAATACGCAGAAAACATTCGAGCGATTGTGACTCTAAGCCCACAAACAGAGTTAGCTCGAAGATTTCATCTTAAAAACGGCGCCAGTGTACATCGTGAAAACCCAACTAGCGTTAACTATAAATATTACAGCAAGTCAGAATAATAGTGAGCTTCTGTTTTTTGGTAAATACTACTAGAAATGGGATCTCATTATGTCACAATCAATAGTACCTCAGCGTAGCATTAGGTTACAACAATATCATTCTAATGTATTAACATCTCAAACTTTTACAGTTGGTGAGATTTTCTATGATGCTGATCTCAAAACACTTAGAATTTTTGACGGAGTTACCAAAGGTGGATCGGGAGTTTTAGCCAGCCAAGCTAACATAAATTCAGCGATTGCAACTGAAGTCGCTAACAGAAACTCAGCAATATCTACAGCTATTTCGACCGAAGTTACTAACAGAAACTCAGCAATATCTACAGCAACAGCGCCCTTGGCAACCACAGCAAGTGTTAACAGTTCAATTGCATCGGCAATCGCACCCTTGGCCACTACGGCATCTTTGTCAAGTTATGTAACTAGTTCTAGTCTAACAACCACTTTAGGTTCATATGTAACTAGTTCTAGTCTAACAACCACTTTAGGTTCATATGTAACTAGTTCTAGTCTAACAACCACTTTAGGTTCATATGTAACTAGTTCTAGTCTAACTACCACACTAAATGGGTATGCAACCACAGCATCAGACGCCTTAAAAGCACCAATAGATAGTCCAACATTTACAGGTACACTAACAGCACCAACCGCGGTAATTGGCGGAACAAATATTAAATCATTGGCAATTGCCATGGCAGCGGCACTATCATAAATAAAGAATCGGAGAATTAAATGGCAAAAAGCAGAATCGTCCAGTATGTGTTTACACCAGGAGCCGCAGGCATTGGTAATATACAAGTACCTGGAAAATATGACCTACAACAATTATTAGTAATAACAAACACCACAAAAAACATTATTATCTACAATTTTGCAGATAGTAATTTTGCTGGCACTGCCATAAGTTTTTCTAGAGCAAATACCGCGGCTTTTCCACAAGTTCTACAAAACACAGATGGTGTAACCACTATCACCCTAGCAGTAGATACTTCTACAATGAGTTCTACTGATACAATACAGATATTTTTTGAAGCGCCATTTCAATTCGTTAAACAAACTGGCATTAGTACAGACGCATTTGAACGCCAGCGTGTGTCACCTCCACAGTCAATGCTTGACGCTGACTTTGAGTATGGACTACAACCTACCAAGTGGCAAACACTTGATCTAATGCGCGGCTATCCTAGTATCTATGAAATACCGGGGACAGACACCGCAGTGCTAACAGTTACCACAGATGCTTCGAGTGGTACGGGTGGCACAGGTGAAAGTTTGATTACAATAACCACAGTCAGTGCTCACGGATTTAGTGTAGGTACACCAATCACTGTTAAAGGATATCTAAATACCATTTTAGGTTTTAGTCGTGCAGAAGGTACATTTGTTATCAATACAGTACCTACAACAAACTCTCTTACATACTATGCCAAAGCCAAAGTTGGTGTGAACAATGGAGATTTACTAAGTTCAGCATACACACAGTTACGCAAGGGCGGTTTCTATTCAGGTGCTAGCATCGGTAGTCCAAGTTTCAGCGTTAACAATTCTAACTCGCCTTCGACAATTACTGTGACATTTCTAACTGCTCACGGACTTGTACCAAGCGATACAATCACGGTGACAATTAGTTCTAGCGGCACTAATCATCAATACGCAGCAGGTCCATTTTTTGTTGAATCAGTTCCTACTAATAACACATTGACCTATACTGCTCGTGCCACAGGAACTATCGATACTAGTACTACCCTAACTGGCATTGTATATGCTCGCCCAGACTGCTTCTATGTACACAGACCATTTGATGGCGGAGTACAATTAGGCACTGGCGGTCCTGCTCACGGCGCTCAAGCAATTCGTATGAGCAAGAAGTATATTCGTTATCAGTCTGGTAAGGCTATTAATTATAATACAGGCCTGTTGCTTGCTCCTAGTTATGATATCAGAAGTTTTTCAGCATCGGGTCTAACAGTAGGAGCTACTGTGACTGTAACCACTGATGACACTGATCACGGACTTCAAGTTGGGGCTATAGTCACTATAACCGGCTGTAATGATTCGGCATTTAACGGTACATTTACAGTGACTGGCATCGTTGATGAACGCAATTTCCAATATGTGACCACAAGTGTGCCATCAAGCACAACACCATCATTTGTAGATCCATGTACAGTGAGCTTAGTTAATTGGTATGGTTCTACTGTTCGTGCTGGTACATATGATGAACAAAACGGACAGTATTGGCAGTATGACGGTCAAACTGTAGCTGTTGGATATCGTTCAAGCACATTCCAAACAGCTGGAACAATTACAGCAACTCCTGATTCAAACAGTATTGTTGGATCTAACACTCGTTTCTTGAGCCAGTTAGCTGAAGGTGATCGTATTGTTATTAAAGGTATGACGCATGTTGTGTCTAGTGTAGTCAGTGACACTCAAATTTATGTTACCCCCGACTATCGCGGTGCAAATGGCTACAGTGGTGTTAAAGCAGTTAAAACCATAGATAAATTGGCTCCACAAAGCCAATGGAACATTGATCGTTGTGACGGATCAAATGGACCATTTAATCCCAGCGGATACAAGTTAAATGTCAGCAAAATGCAAATGGTAGGCGTACAATGGACATGGTATGGTGCCGGTTTTATTGATTGGCAACTACGCGGTCCAGAAGGTAACTACATAACTGTACATCGTATCAAAAACTCAAACGTCAACACCGAAGCTTATATGCGTTCTGGTAACCAGCCAGTGCGCTACGAAGTCAGTAACGAAGGTCCAAGAACACAGACCACAGTTGCAGCCGCCGCCACTGATACTACATTAACTGTGGTAGATGCTAGCTTATTCCCCTCAGCGGGCACAATTTGGGCTGACGGTGAATTAATCACATATACTGGCAAAACTACAAACACATTAACTGGCCTAACTCGCAGTAGTTCATTTACACAATTTGCTGCGGGTTCTAGTCGCACATTCAGCGGAAACCCTGCATCAGTACTGCCAGTCAATACAGGATTAATATTAATTGGACAGACTGCCACACCAAACGTTAGCCATTGGGGTTCAGCGTTCTTAACAGACGGCGGCTTTGACAATGACCGTGGTTACATTTTTAACTATGCGGCCACAGGTGTTACTGCATCAGGTGTTACCAATACTGCGTTCTTAATTCGTCTAGCACCCAGTGTGTCAAATGCGATCACCGGGGACCTAGGTGACAGAGAACTGTTAAATCGTGCGCAGATGTTGTTGGAAAATATATCAATCACATCTGACTCGGTTAGTGGTGGCGGTGCCATTGTTATTCAGGGTGTGTTAAACCCCAGCAACTATCCTACTAACCCAACTAACATTACTTGGACCAGTTTGAATACATCTGCAGCTGGTGGACAGCCTAGTTTTGCTCAAGTAGCCAGCGGGGGTTCTGTTAACTGGGGAGCTTCAAGTTCAACTTCAACAGCCACAATACAAGGTGCATTCACTACCACAATCACAGCTCGATCATTTGATCCAGCTACCAACAGTTTGACCGCAGTGGGCTTTGCTCCAGTGGTACAGACTGTGAGTGCTCCTGCTGTAACGGCAGTTCAAAACGGTACATATCAATATGCGTTTAACAGCACACGAAATGACTTCTTGATCACACAGGCATCGTATGCAGCCTTAACTACTCCTATTGCAGTAGGCGACACATTGAGTGTAGCCACATACATTGCCGCGGGACAAACAGTGGCATCTGTGACTCCTAGCTACATTACCATTAATGGTGTACTCTACGCAAGAATTGTCATGAGTGCCAATGCCAATGCTACCAGTGCTACTAATACTGCCATCGGTGCTATTGCCATAACCAGCAGTGTTGCCGCGGTGTACAATTCAGCATTAAGTACCGGCCGTAGTGATTTCTTGATCACACAGTCTGCGTATGCTTCAAGCACCATTGCCTTAAACGATGTATTATCTGCATCTACATATATCACAGGTAGCCAGACTATAAGTAGAATTACACCTAGCTATACTACCATTGCAGGCACTAGCTATGCTCGTATTACAATGAGTGCTGCGGGCAATGCTACCAGCACAGCAGGTGCAAATAATGTTTCAGTGACCAGTACCAGTGCAGCAACTGCTACATATGGTAGTGCTCTAAGCACAGGACGCACAGACTTCTTGGTCACTGACAGTGACTATGCCGCTAGCGGTATACTGCTAGGTGATCCTTTGAGCCTGTCAACATACATCACAGGTGGACAGACCATATCGGCAATTACCACAGGCTATATTGTTATCAACACTGTGAGCTATACTAGAATTGTTATGAGTGCAGCCGCCAACGCTACCAGCACCAGTGGAGCCAGCAACAGTCAATCTGTAACAGTAACAGCACAGGGCAGTGCCGCAAGTTACACTGGTACTAACTACTTGTTCTTTACTGGCACCAGCTGGTTAGCCAGTGGAGCAAGCGTGGGTACTAAGTTGGCCACCAGCGTGACCAGCTTCCCAGCTAACACTGGCGTGGCCGGCATACAGGCTCGTACTTTTGCATCCACAACTGTGTACAGGGTAACATTTACACAGAGTTCTAATACCACACTGAACGCTGCGGGTACTATCACATTCCAATTTGGTTCAGCTTATGCTCTTCCAGGAGAACAAGTATTTTCGTTTATCAGTAACCCAGGAAACACTGACTCATTAGATCTATCAGCATTGAAAGAAATGACTTCTACGGCCATTGGCGGACGAGGTACATTCCCTAATGGACCTGACGTATTGGCTATTAACATATTCAAGGTATCAGGCACCAACACCAATGTTAACTTGATCTTGCGTTGGGGTGAAGCACAGGCCTAAAAAGGACTACCATGGCCCTGTTCACTGCCACACAAGCTACCACAAACATTACCACCAATGCCGCAGCCACAGCCCTGGCTGCTCAGCAGACCTTGATTGAGCAATATCAATGGGTGTTTAATCAGATTCAGCAACAAAGCGAGCTAAATCATACTTCAACACAGGTGCGTTGGACCAAGGCAGACTATACTGCCATCCAGAGTCTGATGACCACAAATGGTTATAACCTCAGCGCATTACCTAATGATGCTGTACCGTTGACAGACACACAAGTCTACTATAATATAACCATATCATGGCCCGGAGTCACAGCACCTGCACTTACAGGCCTAACTCCTACAAGTTTCCTAGCAGTCACTGGCAACAGTTTGGCCATAACATTTGTGCCCACAGGCGGCCTAGCACCCTATAGCTTTACTGCGGTGACCGGCATATATCCCACAGGCATGTTCTTGGGCACACTAAATTCAGTGCCCAGCATTACTTTATCAGGTACGCCTACGGTGGCAGGCTCAGGTACTTTAACGCTGACTGTGGTAGATTCCGCTGGGCAAACATTCACGCAGGCAGTAACATGGGTAGTAGGAGCAGCCGCAGGTGGCCCAACATTTGGTACGCTGAATGCCACTAACTTGGTGTTAACTCAAGGCGGATCAGGAGCCATAACATTCCAAGATGGCAGCATACAAAGCTCAGCCTATGTGTTGCCCACAGCATCAGTCTCGGTCACAGGTGGTGTGAGGATAGACGGATCTTCGATTACTATAAGTGGTGGCGTTATATCAGCTACGGCCTACACTCTGCCCACTGCCAGTCAGTTCACCCTAGGTGGTATCAAAGTAGATGGCACTAGTATAGTAGTCAATAATGGAGTTGCCACAGCCACATATTCATATACGCTACCAGCAGCCAACTTAACAGCAGGTAGTCTCGGGGGTGTAAGCCTAGACGGCACTACAATACAGGTATCTAGTACCACAGGATCGGTTGGGCAGATCAGCCTTAACCCCCTGGAAAACAAACAGGTCAACTACATATCAGTGGTCAGTGCCAGCAATGTAGCCACACTGAGTTCAACGCTGAGCCATAATGTCCTAGTGATAACTACTCAAGCCAATCAAAGCTGTTTTATCAATTTCCCATCAAGTCCCATAGATGGGCAGATCACTAGCTTTAGCCTAGCTGGAGGTAATCTAAATCTCCTAGCAGGTACAGGTGTTGTAATTCCAGCTGTGACATCATATTCACAACCTGTAAGTAACGGTTCAGCATTTAAGTATGTGTATCGTGCATCAGCAACAACATGGTATAGGATAGCATAATGCGAGTAAGAGAAATATTAAGTGAAATAGAATGGCACAACTGGGGACAAACACCCGGTGACGGTGTAGATCGTAACGACAATGGCCAACCAGTAACTCCCAGCGATCCGCCAAAGGTGGCAGCAAATAACGCCACACCCGGCGGTGGTAAAGACTCAACTACATCTGCTAACTCAGAAGATAAACTGGTTATCGTATTCAAAGGCATGCATGGGGATCAGTTCAAGGGCAACATGGACTGTGCTACCTTGGCACAAAAGCTCAATGGTGTTGCCTTGCAGTACACACAGATACAGAACGCACAGCAGTTGATAGCACAAAAGAAACCTAAATTCTTGTACGTCATAGGTTATTCAAAAGGCGCTAGTACAGCCATACAGCTCAGCAAAGTATCAAACCCCCCACCAACATTGACCATACTGATAGCACCGCATGCAGGTGAACTCTCCGCCATAGAAGGCAGTATCCGCGGGCCATATGTTAACTACTACAATCCCGACGAACTCAACGGTCAAGTCAAAGGTGGTTATAAGCCCAAAGGCGGCACACCAAAGACTTCACAGGCCGGTCACGCTGACATAGTACAAGCAGTTACCAGTGATATCGTAAGCCGTGTAAATGCTCCAGTTCAAGTCGGACGAGCTTAGATCGCGAAGCGGCAGCGGAAAAATTTTAGATCAGCGAAGCTGCAGCGGTAGATTAATAGCTACGCGAAGCGTAAGCGGAAGATTTGGTGCGATAGCATTAAATACTGTATGCCCACTTATCGTAACTGGGATTATGTTCCAGTGCTACATGACTTTGAGTACATAGCTAACATAGCATGGCCGGGACGAGCTCTTGAGCAACTTGATTGGATCGTGGGCATCACCGGAGTTGAATTTTGGCTGCAGCAGTATGTGGGCAGCAAGTACAGCCGTTGGGCTTGGAACATGGCCACAGACTGCTACGACATATCAGTGGCTTTTAAATACGACAAACATCGTACCTTGTTCTTATTAGAGTACAGTTAGTCTCTGCCGTTGACTCTGCTTCGTAGTTCTTCTATGACAGCTTCCAGTCGTCGCATGTGCCTACGCTGTAAGGCCAGTTCTGATTCTAGCCTGCGCACATGATCCCGCAACTGTTGATGATCACGATCTTGAAGCGATCCCACCGGACTGACCCCAGGTTGTACTGTGTTTACTGACGCTGAATATTGATCCATACATTACTTATCACTATAAATAAGTGACTATGAGAATTATCGAAATCGTCAGCGAAGACACTAATCAACTGCACTATCCTAAAACCAATCAAGCGGGTGCGCAGGCCGCACAAGGCGTAGCTGGTCAAGTGGGCCAATACCGAGCTTTCAGCACCTTGGTCACTAATGCTGAACAGGTGATTCCCGCCATAATCAAGCGCAACTTGCCTAAACTGGCACAGTCAGCTGCGGGGTCTATTCCTGGACTAGGCACTATACTAACACTGACCTGGGCCGCATGGGATCTAGCACAGGGCAACTATGCTGACAGTGCCATGACAGCAGCATCAGCTTTTACACCACCTTTGACCAGTCTAGCCCTAATGGCTGGCATGATCACCAACGATGCCTATGCCGGAGTCTATGTAGACAGTCGAACTGGGCAGCCTGCATCACTGGCTCTAGATCTACAGCGCGATCCCAGTGGTACACAACAGCGTTTAGTTGAACTTAAAAACATGATCGTACAGGCCCTGGGCACGCTGATCAATCAAGGCCGACAGCGCATCACAGGACATCAAGGCGCTGCCAATGCTCGTGCCGCTGTGCGCAACTACAGCACCGCAGGTAATCCTGCTCCCCAACAAGAAGGCTGGGCCGGCGATGTGGTCAAGACCGGAGTCAAAGCACTGATACCCGCAGCTGAAAAGACTGCTGTACAAACCATTGAGCGACCTGTTATTGCTGGAGTGCGTTGGTATGATCGCCGTGCTGGCACCTACAGACTGTTCAGCCAGTATTTTCCCAGCCAACGAGCCGCTGAAGAATGGGCCGCACGGGAAAGTGCTGAAATACATTCAATCACCGATGCTGGATCTAGTGTGGCCAGCACACCACCACCCACTAATTTTCCCGCAAAGAAACCGCGCACCGTCAAGCCCTATGATCCCAATCAACGGCCAGCATGGCTGCCCTACAAGGACGACTGATGCGAGCCCACGAAATAAAGCCCACCAAACTGGTGATATTTGACATAGATGACACCTTAGTGCATACACAGACTCGTGTGCATGTGTTACAGCATGGTCAACGTCAGCACAGCTTAAACAGCCACGAATTTACACACTACAAGCTGAAACCCGGAGAAGAATTTGACTTTGGTGATTTCCGTGATGCCAGAGAATTTTTTGCCAACGCCCGCCCAATTATACCCATGATTGATCAGCTTAAACAAGACATTGCTACTGGCAATCGGGTAGTAATGGTTACTGCTCGTGCAGACTTCAACGATCGTGAACTGTTCTTGGACACATTCCGCAAATATGGAGTAGACATGAATCGTGTACATGTGTATCGTGCAGGTAATATCACAGGCCGTATGCAGACAGAAGAAAAGAAAAAGAAGATCATCAGAGACTTGCTGAATCAACACAGTTATACCAAGGCCATAATGTATGATGATGCTGTGCCTAATTTAACCAGCTTTTTAGAGCTTAAACAAGAGTATCCCAAGACTAAATTCTATGCTTGGCATGTGAGCTTAGAGGGTGTGGCCACAGAATATCAGCGTACCAACGAAGCTGTTAATGAACTGTTTGCTGCCAATCAAGCGTGGACTTTGTGATCAGCCGTCCCGACGCTGAGTAACACAATTCGAGCAGATACCTGCTATAAGTGCATTGGGATTGGCAGAATTGGCATTTATACGCTCAATGTCTTCTAGAGCTAGAGTCAAGACTTCTACACGCTGTTGGGACTGATAAAGACGATCACGCAGGCTGGCAGCTTGGAATATGCTGAGTACAGCAGTGATCAATCGGGGAATAATCAAGTGAGTGTCCATCTAGACAGCGGGCAAGGTTTTAACCCAAGCATTTACTTCGGGAATAAACACACAGGCCATGCAAAATACCACGGCAGCCAATATCACAGTATACACAATCCAACCATGCTTTTTAATGAATTCAGCATTAGCTGAGTCATCATATACACGATAGAAACAGTCTAGATCTGGATCATAGCGATAGTAGCGGCCATCACGCTGTATATATTCTTGATAGGGCGTATTAGTAGCAGGCACTGTGATACAATTTTGATTCATGGCTTCAATCCTTGTGTACGATAAATGTATATAGCCGAATGGGTCCTACACGATAAAAAAAAATACTGCGCAAAAAATTTTGATCCCAGAATGGGTCCTAGCTGGCCAGTTTTTTGGGCGCACTAAAAATTGCAGTAAAGTACTTAAACTTTCATGGTGGCCTTTTAGCTCTTACCCACCTTTTTGCATGCCCAAAAGTTTGCATACCGTAGTTAAAGACATATATGCCGGCCCCACCATATGCCGATGACCAAAAAAAATCCCCTGACCAACATAGTAGCCAGGGGACCTAAAAAGGCATTGCCGGGAGCGAATCGGGCTTATGGTGCCTTTTAAGTGTGTCTAGTTACCGGGAGCGAATCGTTGGCTAGACACTGAGCCTCTTGGGGCTCTTAAAACTCTCACGCTCTTGTGTTACGCATACAGGTTACTTCTGCTACAGCCTTCCACTTAGCAGGCATGCTTACTCGTATGTCTGCTACCTTAAGCACCATACGCAAGCTGAGCTCACGCATACGACTCGCATTGTCTGCAATGAAGTCTACTACTTCTGCTTTGGCATAGTCCTCTAAGTCATAGTCATCAAGCATGCCACAGTCGCGTACTACTTGTCGTATACGGAGGAGCTTCTCACGCTCTGTGTCAATGGTCAAGTCTAGATAGTGACAGCGTGACTCAATGGCTTCCAAGTGATCTTTCAGCTTCTTGCTCTTGACGTGCTCGAACTTGATGTTGGTAATAAAGATAGCACCGCCCTTGAACTCAAAGCTGTTGGGCACACCCTGATCCTTAAGAAGCCTGCTGTCTGTGTTCCAGTGGATCATACGCCGCTTGCCTGAGTCCAATGCTGCCTTTAGAATGTTCAAGCTCAAGTCATCTAACAGCACTGAGTCACAGTCATCGAACACTAGTATTGACTTCCGGTCGCTGTACTCATAGAGCTTGCTGTAGAGTCCTAATGCACTCATAGCACCTTTGACTACTTCGTACTTCTTCAACTTGCCGTCTTGTGCTACATTAGCGAACACATCATGCTTGCTGAGTACTTTCTCTACACCAAAGCTCTTGCCTACTCCTGGAGGGCCAGTTACGATCATGGCTTTGACATCGCCTTTCTTAACAGCACGGGTCATGTCTTCTAGGATCTCAAAACGATCGCTCAATCGTTGCATGATCTCTTCGTCTGTTTCGTTCAAGTTCTTCTTTACGGGCTCTTGCTCTAGGCTCTTGTGTTCTGCCTGTAGGGCCAATAACATCTTGCTGGTAACTACCTTGCTCATATACGCTCCTGTATAAAGTATTTAAGTTAATATTATAACAGGGCCTTGCGGCCCTGTCAACGCCATTTAGTCCAATCTGCTGCAACCGTAGGCCTTGAGTCCCAGCGCCTGTAGATATGTGGCCAATGCCGTGGCACCCACTTCTTTGACATCTACATTCTGTACAGGCAAGCCTGCTGGATCCCACAGTGTCAGGCATTTTGGTTTGTAGTCCTTGCGGAAGCCTGCACGGATCAACTCTTTGGCCTGCTTTGAGTTGGTACGATCTACATAGACTTCTGTCCAACCAAAACCACAGGCAAATTGATCAACACCGCCAAGTCGCTCGTAAAAGAACTTGGTTGCTTCTGCACGGGCTTGGATGATGCCTGTTTGGATCTGTTCTGCTGTTACCATAGTGTCGCTCCTTTGTTAACTGTTTAAAATACTATTATAGTCTCGATCCAGCATCTTGTCAACCTAGAGGTGTTGTATTAATGCCACCTTGATCAAGAAGATTGCCAGCACTACCAGCCAAAATATCATGCTGCCTCCTGGATGCGGATAACGAAGCCGCTGTAGTCTTTCTTAGCACGACCTTTGGCTTTGAGTCCAATAACACCCTTCTTGCCGTCTAAGAAGCGCAGATCTGTTTCGTCTGCTGAAAACACACCTTCTGGGATCCGATCGAACACTGTGGCCACATTCATGCCTTCGGTCAGCGCTCTAAGGCAGTCAGCTTCATTGTTCTCTGCACGGCTAAAGGTCAAGTGATAGTTGGGCAAGTGAGCAATCTTACGGCCCAAGACCTTGGTGTAGTCATAGAACTGTACTTGGGGAAACTGTTCAATGATGCCGTACTTCTCCCAGCTCAAGTCACTGGTACCGTTCAAGCGGAACACTGGCTTCAAGTTCAGCTTGTCAGCCATCTTAATGGCCTTCTCAATGTCTGCTTTCAAGTCTGCTAGGAAGTTGGTGCGATCCTTGTAGAAATACTCAGTCTTGCGTATACGAGCCTTTTGGATCATGTTCGTTGTCTCGCCCTTGCGGAACATGCCACCACGGCCTGCTGTATTAAGACAAGAGGCCTTGCACCCTGCTGTGGCCTTAGGGCAGGTATTGTAGCCGCTCAAGTCTGCTGGCGCAAGGTGTAGGATGAAGCTGAGATAGCCCAGCTTGGTGCCTTTTTGGATTTTGGGATTCGCTGTACTGAGTAATTTAAACATGGTTCGCTCCTTATTTGCTGTTGATGTTAGTATTATACCTGATTTGGGCTTACTTGTCAATTCGAACAATAAGCCCTTGTGGCGTAGATACAACACCATACCCATTGCTTTCAAACAGGGCTAGGACTTCTCGTGCCATGCTATCTTTGCGGCGAGCACCTTCTGCCTTAACGGCAATGAATGTCTTGCGATAGTTGATGTAGAGTTTAGTGTAGGCAAAGGCTGTATCAATCAAGTCTCTTGCTGTGACTGCCTTGCGAACCTGTTCTTGTGAGTAAAGGCTCTTATTGTTTGAATTACGGCGTTGAGCATCCATAGCCGCCGCGAATGCAAAGATGCCTGCTTCC
>Ga0164296_1000048_pt1 | contig 151369 bp, 143 predicted proteins | sample GEODES057metaG_FD_113533 | JGI IMG/M metagenome (GOLD analysis project Ga0164296, IMG submission 113533) | Dystrophic lake water microbial communities from Trout Bog Lake, Wisconsin, USA - GEODES057 metaG | ecosystem: Environmental > Aquatic > Freshwater > Lake | place: USA: Trout Bog Lake... | reverse complement strand
GATGCTATTCCAATGGTTCCAGATAGACTAAGTTATACAGAAATGTATTACGACACATTTAAGTATCCTAGTGAATGGACAGAATCATTTGAAGCATACACCGTCCATCGCCCAGAACTGTGTGGAAAGATAATCCAGTACATGGATAATTATGAAAAGTTCTTACCCCAACTTAGAAAACAAACATTAGACCTAACTAATCAATTCTTCAGTGCTGATGTTTTACTAGATAGGATCAAGTAATGTATTTTAGCAGTATAGGTATCATAGGAGTAGGTTTTGTAGGTAATGCAATTAGAGATTCTTTTTCAGGAAGTGGTGTAACACGCCTAGTATTGATAGATCAAGATCCTAATAAAACTACAGGAACTTATGACGACATTATGAACTGCGAGGGCGTATTTGTGTGCGTCCCCAGTCCTATGTCAGATGACGGAAGTTGCGATACTAGCATCTTAGAAAGCGTTTTAGAACGTTTAAAAGATTACGATGGTGTAATTATCAGTAAATGTACAGCACCACCAGATGTATATGAAAGATTGAACAAGCAGTATAAAAATCTTGTGCATGTTCCAGAGTTTTTAACAGCGGCCAATGCTGTACAAGATTATGCTAGACAACAATTCTCTATTATTGGCGGAAGTGTACAAGCATACAGATACGAAGCAGAACGTATTATTAAATCATCATTACCAGATTTACAAGGCGTACAACATTGTTCAATTGGTGAAGCCGCGATGGCCAAATATCTAATCAATACATTTTTGGCTACCAAGGTGATTTACATGAACGAATTTAAACAACTAGCAGATGCCGCAGGGTTGGACTATGATCGCATTGTTAGGATGACGTCATTTGATGAGCGAATTGGACGTAGCCATATGAAAGTTCCAGGCCCAGATGGTGCATACGGATTTGGCGGTGCGTGTTTTCCAAAAGACACTGCGGCATTATTAAAATATGCAGAAAAACTTAGTGTACCAATGAATGTTTTGGACACAGCCGTCAAGAAAAATACTCTGTTAAGATTGACAGAGCCTAAATAATCAAGTAAAATAACTTAAAGACATCCACGTCATTAACTCGGAGAATAATAATTGACAACATTTACAACAGAAGATCTACAGAACGTGATCAACGGCGCTGACAATATGAGCGATAAAGGCTACAAAGAATCGAATCTAGCAGATGTCATTCGTGCTAGAATGAAACGTGAAGGTAAGCGTTTTTGGGCAGGCGACAACATTAGCGATTATGTTTCAGAAGAAGACAAAACAATCCTAATCAAAGAAGCAACTGAAGCATTTGAAAAAGTATTAGATACTTTGCTTATTGATAGAAACACTGATCCTAATAGCCAAGGTACCGCTAAACGTTTGGCTAAAATGTATTTTAACGAGATAATGGCAGGCAGATATGACCCAGCACCAGATGCAACAAGTTTCCCAAATGAAGTCGAAGATGGCTACAAAGGTATGCTCGTGGTTCGTAGTGAGTTGCGTAGCATGTGTAGTCATCATCATCAGCCCGTTGCTGGTGTTGCTTACATTGGTATCATTGCCGCTGATAGGCTTATTGGCTTATCAAAATACACTAGAATCGCCCAGTGGTGTGCTAGAAGAGGAACTCTCCAGGAGGAACTTTGTAATGATATTGCTAGGGAGATTTCCGCAGCAACAGGATCAAAAAACGTAGCCGTTTATATTCAAGCTGTTCATGGTTGCTGTGAGAACAGAGGTATTATGGCTAAGAGTTCATTAACTCAAACTACCGTATTAACAGGTGCATTTAAAGATGACCCAGATACTAAGAAAGAGTTTTTTGACAACATCAAACTACAACAGGAGTTTGCTACAAAATGACAGGTGACGTAATTCTTTTATTTGTTGTGCTAGGACTCGGCATGCTGATTGGACACAATTGGCACTGGGAAAGTGAACGCAAATACAAAGCACGACTATTAAAAGAATTAGACAGCGAACTCAAAGATGAATTGCTCGTAGAAAAAAATCTAAACGAAAGTCTCAAACAAGATTTAGCAGATATAAAATCTCAACTACGTAAATTACAGATAGGAAAAAAATAATGTCAAACGGTTATGCAGTGGCAGTAGATGAAAGCGCATACATGCCATCAAGAAAATCTAAAAAGAAATCAAACTTTGTAAAACGTTGGCTTTACAAATGGGTATCAGAGGAAGTTGATAATCAACGATTAGAGGAAAAAATGTCAGCAGGAAGTATATCAATTGGTCCGTCAAATCGCATAGACAGCGATAAAGGAATCCGTTTCCAAGTATATAAAGCCACTGGCGGATTTGTTGTAGAAACATCACTTTATGATCGTCAACGTGATCGTCATCATAATAGCTTACATATTATTACCGATGACCAAGACCTTGGTGCACAAATTGGCAAAATTATCACGATGGAAACATTAAAGGCATAATGGCTATTTTTGATCCAAGAGATACACATGTTATCCAGAACGGCGGTTCAGCGGTTACTTACATAACTTCAATAGATCAACAGAATGTTTGGCTTAATGAATTTAAAGTAGATCCAATCCGTTTAGGACGCATGTGTGACAAATTTCCAGCTTTACAAAAGTCTTGGGAACAGTTTAAAATAACTTATGAACTTTGCAGGAGCCAAGATGACATTGACAGACAAATTCCTTAATTGGTTAGATAGTATAGGACGCAAGCGTATCATTCTAGATCGACTATGCAACGAGCCTTATCTAGAACGCTACTATCTATTTTTAAAAGACCGTGAAAATTTTCCCTTTAACGTATTCCTACACAAATTCCTAAAAGGCGACCCAGACGATGTTCATGATCATCCTTGGGGCTATTGCACTTTTATTTTGAAGGGCGGTTATTACGAATGGGTTCCTGTCTTTAACACGATAGGTGAAAAAATTAATGAAATACGATATTGGCGTGGTCCAGGTCACTTCCGTATTTGTAAGCCTAATAGCTATCACCGTATTGAATTAAAGCCAGGTGTTACAGCATGGACTTTGTTTATGCCTTTGAAGAAAGTGCGTGAATGGGGATTTTTAGTCAGCAACAAATGGATTCATAACGAAAAATATTTAAAGGATCGCCGTGAACAAGCAAGTAATAGCATATAGTGATTATGAAAATTTAATTAGCAATATTTGTAGAGAAATACATCATAGCGGATGGACTCCAGACTATGTTGTAGGACTTACTCGCGGTGGGTTAATTCCTGCCGTTTTCCTTAGCCATTGGCTAGATGTTAAAATGAACAGTTTAGACATCAGTTTGCGAGATGGCGGTGATTGCGTTAGTAATCTAGGTATGGCTAGTGATGCGTTTGATGGAGTTAATATCTTAGTAGTCGATGACATCAACGACACAGGTGCTACATTTAATTGGTTGATGAACGATTGGCAAAATAGTGCTCATCCGTCTAGTGAAGTATGGGAAAAGGTTTGGAACGGAAATGTTAAATTTGCAGTCGTTGTGGATAACTTATCAAGTAAGTCTAAGGTTAGTATGGACTTTGTTGGTATGGAAATTAACAAAGCAGACGAAGATGTCTGGATTGAATTCCCTTACGAGAATTGGTGGAAGAAATGACAAGATTAGAAGGTTTTGTTCCTAAGGGGTGGGGCTCAGAATTTATCTGGGCTAGCACTGATCAATACTGTGGCAAGTTAATGAACTTTAACAAAGGTGCAAAGTTTAGTATGCACTTCCATAAAGACAAAGATGAAACTTGGTATGTACAATCTGGCAGATTTATTGTCCGCTGGATCGATACCAAGACTGCCGAAACACATGATTGGGAAATAGGTGTTGGCACAGTGTGGCACATTCCGCCATGTATGCCACATCAACTTATCTGTGTTGAAGCAGGAACAGTTATCGAAGTTAGTACCCCTGATAGTGTAGAAGACAATTATCGTGTAATTCCAGGCGATAGCCAGAAAGGGTAGTATGTATAAAACAATTTACACAGAAGTCGAAGTTGATGTTGACTTAGCAGATTTTGACACAGACGATCTAATTGAAGAATTAGAGTCACGTGGCTCGGGTGTTATGGACTATGGTGATGGCAAAGAAGTGCTAGAATCCATTTACCAAAAACGTAGACTGGGCAAAGATTACCAAGCTGAACTGGAAACCCTAATCTATCTAGGACTTGGTCGCATCATATGAAGAAGATAATTGTCAACGGCACATTTGATATCCTACATCAAGGACATATCAGAATGCTAAACACAGCACGTAGCCTAGGAGACTATCTACTTGTGTGTATTGACACAGACCGTAGGGTTAAAGAACTTAAAGGCGAAAATCGTCCTATCGTAAATCAATACGATCGCAAATATCATTTAGAACAGTTACGATCAGTAGATCAAGTTTTGATGTTTGATAGCCAAGAAGAACTTATAGAAATTATTCAAATCTTTAAACCAGACATTATGGTCAAAGGTAGCGACTACAAAGGTCGTAGTGTAATTGGTGAAACTTATGTACCAGAAGTAATTTATTATGAACGACTCGGTGAATACTCAACAACGAAAACACTTCAAACTATTATTGATCGGAGATGATTGTGTAGATGTTTATCGTTTTGGAACGGTAGACCGCATATCACCCGAAGCACCTGTACCTGTGTTTAAATTTTCACATGATGAAGAAAAACCAGGAATGGCTGCTAATGTACAACTCAATTTAGAAGCGTTAGGCTGTGCTGTCGTTCCTATGCTAGGAAAAGAAAGCGTTAAGACTCGTTATATTGACTTGCGATCAAAACAACATATTATGAGATCTGATGTTGACTCTACTTCTACTCCGTTACCATTTGATCATATTCCTTATGATTTAAACAACGGTAATGTAGATGCTATTGTTATTAGCGATTATAACAAAGGATATGTTAGTTACGATCTAATAAAAAATCTTCGTAAGGCCTATCATGGTCCTATATTTGTCGACACTAAAAAGCATGACCTAGCACAATTAGAAGGGTGCATTATTAAAATTAATATGCACGAATACAGCCAGCTTACTAGCCACCCTAGCGATTACACTGACATGATTGTTACCTATGGCGATAAAGGAGTTGTATGGGGTGATTTTGCGTTTAATGCAAAAACTGTCGAAGTAGCTGATGTATGCGGAGCAGGCGATACATTTTTATCTGCATTGGTCTACGGCTACCTAACTACTAACAGTATGCAAGATGCTATTAATTTTGCGATTAATGCTAGTGCTGTCACAGTACAGCATTTAGGAAACTATGCACCAACGTTAGAGGAAATAAATGGATAATCATATTTTTAAAGGTATCCCAGATGATATCGATGATAGCGAAGCACCGTGGACTGAATTAGTAAACGAAGACTATCATGTAAAAGTTTTTGCGGACAAGTATCCTTGTACGCCAGGGCATTTATTGTATGTGCCTAAATATAACACCTTAGGAGTTTTAAGTGATGCGTTTGAAGATGCAGTTAGATATGGTAAAGGAATGGTGGAAGCCGGAGAATGGGACGGTTTCAATGTGGGACTTAACTATGGCAAAGCTGCAGGTCAAACTGTCAACTGGCCTCATATACATCTTATCCCACGCAGAACGGGCGATGTCGAAGATCCGGTTGGCGGTGTTAGGAACACAATGCCAGGCAAAGGCAACTATCGCTCGCCGAACTTTCGAGCAGATTAAACCAACGTTTTCTTTGCCTTTGCTAACAGTCGGTCAACCTGGGCAGGTATTGACAGCAGGAACAGGACTGTACTCTACTGTACCACAATGGGCGTTTCCAAACAACTCTATCACATTTCACAATAAAGATAGTAAACCTACATTAATCATTACTAACGATGGTGATGTGGAATGGCACGGTAAACCTAGCGAAGCCGCTGATGCATTAGTGCGTACTTTCCAATTCAAAGTGGAAGATATGAAAGGTGTTACCAAAGCTGCTAGACGTAGATATTATTTGCGGGCCTGCCAAAATATTCTAAATAAAGCTGAAACTATGGAACATAATGAATTTCTTGACTTTCTACGCAAACATGTGTATAATAAAGAAAGACGTGTCATTATGAGTGCATTAAAAGGAGAAGATGATGTTTCATGAATCGATTAAAGTAAATGAATTTTTAGTTAAAGATAATCCTGGTTTCCGTATGCGTGTACAGGCTTGGGAAGTAGCCAGTCCAAAAGGATTATACAGTTTAGATTTTATCCAAGAATCTAAAGACTCAGATGGCGAAATTATAGGTACTCAAACTTATAATTTCTTCATGACAGCAGATGAAATTTCTAAATTATGTGAGGGTTTACAAAATGCAAGTAAGAGCTAATCCAAACGGTAAAATTGGTACCTGTGGGTGTGGTCGTAGTCCGACTGGTAATTGTTGCGGATGGCATGGCCTAAGTGAAGAACAGTATCAAGAAGCCCATGCCAAATGGTTGCAAGAAAACAGCGTTGAAAGCGAAGGCGGAGAAATTGAGTAAGATTAAAATCGCAGAGTTGTTTTACAGCATACAAGGTGAAGGCCGCTATATGGGCGTGCCAAGTGTCTTTTTACGTACATTTGGTTGTAACTTTAAATGTGCGGGTTTTGGCATGCCACGTGGTGAGCTGAGTACAGAAGCAGATGAAATTGCGGAAGTAAAACAGCATTTTACAAAATACGAAGAACTACCGTTAGTATCAACTGGTTGTGATAGTTATGCATCATGGCATCCTGATTTTAAAGATCTAAGTCCCATGCTAACAAGTGATGCAATCGCAGATCGCATTATGGAAATCCTTCCGCATAATGAATGGCTAGATGAACATTTAGTCATCACAGGTGGTGAACCCCTGTTAGGTTGGCAACGTGCTTATCCAGATTTACTTGACAATCCTAAAATGTCTGGATTGAAAGAAATTACTTTTGAAACAAATGGTACTCAGAAACTTACACAAGAGTTTAAAGAATATTTAAAAACCTGGAATCAACGACAATTTCCACATGGTGATTGTGGGGAGATTACATTTAGTGTAAGTGCTAAACTTCCTTGCAGTGGCGAAAAGTGGGAAGATGCTATCAAGCCAGAAGTCGTATGCGAATATGAAGAAGTTGGTACAGCATACTTGAAATTTGTCATTGCTACAGAACAAGACTTTGCTGATGCAGAATGTGCTATTGGTGCATATCGCGCCGCTGGATTTAAAGGACATGTTTACTTAATGCCAGTTGGTGGCGTTGAAAGTGTATATGCTTTGAATAATAAATCAGTGGCACTAATGGCTATGAAACATGGTTTACGCTATAGCGATCGTTTACAAGTTCCGCTATTTAAAAACGAGTGGGGTACTTAATGGCCGAACTACATAAAAGAACTGTAATCCGTGCGTTAACATATCGTATCATTGCTTTGCTTATTACAGCTCTGTGGACTGGGTTAAGCGATGCTGTTATTATTCATATCATTTTAACAGCCGTGCATTATATACACGAACGCATTTGGCTAAAGATCAAGTGGGGTAACTAATGGAATCAATTGCCGCACCTAAAACTATAGAAGTGTTTGTACTAGTAAAACAAACAGGGCTAGCGTTCTGTACGATTGGAACAAATAGTGCGGCACTTGGTTCTGGATTCTTTTATACTCTTAAAGAAGCAGAACATCAACGTACTATGGAAGTGCTTAGAGAAGAAAGCACACCTAGTTCGTCAAAATCATTATATCATATTTTTGAATTAACCGTACCTAATCCAGGATATAAGGAAGTATGATGGGTCACGGATACTACGGAAAGAAAGCTATGGCAAATAGTCGTTGGGACGATAGTGAAGTACAAGCAAGTCCACCTTCTGAAGATTACGGACTAGGTAGGGCACAATATTGGAAAGTTAAACTATGCTGGACTCCAAGAAAATGCTATATATCAGGTAAACCGTTATGGGGTAAACGTGCATATCATGGTGAGCGTTGGATCACTGGTCCAGGCGAGCCTATAGTAGAACATTATTGGATTGATAAGTACGAATTCATTAAGTGGCAATTAACAAGGACATAATATGTTTGATAAAATTAAAAAGTTTTTTGATGAAAGAAAAGTCAAAAAGGAAGCGAAGAAATACTTAGTTAAAAATGAGCCCGCAGATGCAAAAACAGCGGCTACTCTTAAAAAAGAACCCTGGGTATCTGTATTAGATACTCACGTCAATCCAGAGAATCCACGTAATGGATTTTTTGAACTTGACTGGAACGAGTACTTTGTGTTAATGTTAACTAAGAACGGTTACAGAGGTACTACTGAAGAAGAAATTGTAGACCAATGGTTCCAAGACCTGTGCCGTGAAATTGGTGCAGAAGATGATATTAATATGGAACGTAGAGGTAGCGGATTTGTTACTCGTGCGTTACGTGAAGATGGAAAGGTTGAGATAAGTTAATGACATATATTTTGGTAGACACGGCAAATACATTTTTCCGTGCAAGACATGTAGTACGTGGAGACATTTCTGAAAAAGTAGGAATGAGCTTGCACGTCATTTTAAACTCTGTGCGTAAAGCGTGGAAAGACTTTGATGGGAAACATGTCATATTCTGCCTAGAAGGTCGTAGCTGGCGTAAGGACCACTATGCGCCGTACAAGCGTAATAGACAAGAAACACGTGATGCGATGAGTCCAAAAGATGCAGAAGAAGATAAAGTATTCTGGGAAACTTTTGATGACTTCAAAACATTTGTTACTGAAAAAACTAACTGTACTGTATTACAGCATCCTCAGTTAGAAGCAGATGATTTGATCGCAGGTTGGATTGCCGCACATCCAAATGACAATCATGTTATTATTTCAACAGACGGCGACTTCGCACAACTTATTGCTCCCAACGTAAAACAGTATAACGGTGTTACGCAGGTTACAATAACACACGAAGGATACTTTGACGAAAAAGGTAAACCTGTTAAAGATAAGAAAACTGGAGAAGTAAAACCTGCTCCAGATCCAGAATGGTTGCTGTTTGAAAAATGTATGCGTGGCGACACTAGCGATAACGTGTTTAGTGCATATCCAGGTGTGCGTACTAAAGGCACTAAAAACAAAGTTGGTCTTTTAGAAGCATTTGGTGATCGTAACTCAAAAGGTTATAGTTGGAACAATCTCATGCTGCAGCGTTGGACTGATCACGAAGGTGTAGAACATCGTGTGCTAGATGATTACAACCGTAATGTCACTTTGTGTGACCTAACAGCACAGCCTGATAATATTAAACAACTTATCAGCCAAACAATTAATGAAGCTGTCGAAGCAGATAAAAATATTCCGCAAGTTGGAATTAGACTTATGAAGTTTTGCGGAGCATACGATTTAGCAAAAGTGGGCGAGCAGATTACAAGTTATGTAGATCCGTTTAACATGAGGTATAATCAATGATCACAGTCGCAAAAGTTTTAGTACCAAATAAGTTTTGGATTTTAGAAGCAGATGGTGAGAAAGTCGCTACCTTAACTAAAGAGAAGAAAGGATATTCTGTTCTTTGCAAAGGGCAGAAAATGGAATTTCACGACCTTGCTGAAATTAAAGAACGATTTGGAATTACACTAGATGCTGCCATAATCAAAAAAGAAAAGACAGCAGAAAAGCCGGATGAAATTTATGGATATCCAGTTAATGGTCGTGCGTTTGGTCCACTGTGGAATGTCCAAAAGAAACTGCCTATCTATGCTAAAAGCAATAAAAGTAAAAGTCTGTATTGTGCAGGCTACTATGTGATCCGTTTCCGCAAAGGTTGGGTTAAAAGTTTCTGTCCAAAACTAATTACTTTAGAACGTTATCCGTTTAAGGGTCCTTTTAAAACTGAATTAGAAATGCGTACAATTTTAAATACAGTATCCAAGGACACATAATGAAAGCACTCAACACAATACCTATTGAAAACTTCTTAGAACGTGCTAGAATCGCACGAAAAAGCGGTCAAAAGACTGTGAATTTGCCTATAGATGATGCTGATATGTTAGCTGATAGTCTAGCCACTGTTATGACACGTTTAGCAGGTGAATTAGACGCTATTGCTATGAATTCACAGCAATCTGCAGCTATTACAGTACAAATGGACGGTGGAAGTTTGTAATATATCAACTAAATATGCGTATATATTTGTAGGATATACGCATAATGAGTCGACCAAAGCCAAACGTACTGTTAGAATTAACAAATAAAAAGACCTATAAAACTGAACAAGTTTTAGAAGCCGAAGCCATCTGGGCGGTGTTTTATAAAGACAAGCCCGTGAACCTAAAAACTACCAGTATAATTGCCCAACAGCTAGGACCAAAATATAAAAAAGTTAGTTTTTCTAATAGCGGTCATGCCATTAATTTAGCAGAAAAATTAAACAAATTGTTCAATAGCACCGACTTTTCAGTATATAAACTTACAACAGGCGAACGCTTAGAGTAATGGATGTTAAGCGACATTTAACCAAAATTATCAGTAATCATCTAGGTTGGCCTACAGACGCTACTACCCTAGAAAAAAATCATGTACTGATATGGCAAAACCCAAGGAAGAAAGAAATAGGTGGTAATCGTTTGACTGACGAAGGGCTGTCCATATTCACAGAAAAAATGGATATGAAAAGTTATGAGATTGACTTTCCAAAAGAAATGACCCTTACAAATAAAGTTACAATTTGGTTAGATCGCTTTATAGATGGTCCATATTATATAACCAAAACGTCCATAATTGTTTTTAAAGAAAAAACGGCCGTACAACTAGTACTGTTTAGCGGCGATGTCCAAAAATTTGGCCTTGCAAAGGTCATGTCTCAAGAAGCCCAAAAAGAAGATTCTGGGCAAACCAGTGCTTGACCTTTTAGATTAATGACGCTATAATATATACATAGAGCGTTACAAACCCACCATAGTTTTACATAGAAAGGTAAGTTAAATGGCAAAAGACATTAGTGTCAATCGTGTACAGACACCCAACGAGGCCAAAGCAGCTATTCGTAAGTGTATGAAAGTTGGACGTCCTGTATTCATGTGGGGTCCTCCAGGTATTGGTAAATCAGATATCGTCAAACAACTTGGCGATGAGCAAGGACGTGAAGTTATCGACGTTCGTTTGAGTTTGTGGGAACCTACTGACATTAAGGGTATTCCATATTACAACTCAGATTCAAAGACAATGACTTGGGCACCTCCAGCAGAGTTGCCTACAGATCCAAACAGTACTGCAGTTCTATTCCTAGACGAACTTAATTCAGCAGCTCCTGCTACACAAGCAGCGGCCTTCCAATTGGTGTTGAATCGTCGTGTAGGTACATACACTTTGCCCAAAGGTGTTAGCATTGTAGCCGCTGGTAACCGTGAAGGTGATAAAGGTGTTACATATCGTATGCCTGCTCCGTTGGCTAACCGCTTCTTGCACTTGGAATTGCATCACGATCATGCAGATTGGCAAGAATGGGCTGTTGCTAACAAGATCCATGAACAGGTTGTAGGCTATTTGGGTTTTGCTAAACAAGACTTGTATGACTTTGATCCAAAGAGCTCAAGCCGTGCATTTGCTACTCCACGTAGCTGGTCATTTGTTTCTGACTTGTTGGGCGATGACGACTTGCCAGAATCTACATTGACTGATTTGGTTGCAGGTGCTATCGGTGACGGGTTGGCTGTTAAGTTTATGGCACACCGCAAGGTTGCTAAACAGATGCCTAAGCCAGAATCAATCCTCAAAGGCGAAATTAAGAAATTGGAAATTAAAGAAATTTCCGCTATGTATTCTTTGACAATCAGTATGTGCTACGAACTTCAAACAGCGCATGAGAAGAAAGTTAAAGAATGGAACGAAATGGCAGATTGTTTCTTCCGCTTTATGATGGATAATTTCCCAACTGAGTTGGTAGTTATGGGTGCTAAGGTTGCTCTTACACAGTATCAATTACCGTTTGACGCTAGCAAGCTCAAGAGCTTTGATGAGTTCCATGAGAAGTTTGGCAAGTACATTATCTCAGCAATGGAGAGTTAAGAAAAGGGCCTTAGGGCCCTTTTCCAATTTTAAAAAAGGAAAAAGAAATGGCTGTAAAATCTTGGTATTTGAGCATTATCGATTCGTCGACACACAAACCCGTATTACATAAAATGTTTTTTACAGCACCAGTAATGAATGCGTTTATTAAAGAACAAGAAATTTTAGAGAAATATCCAAAACCCCAATACTATATTGTCAAAGAAAATTATTAGATGAGTAGATTTACCATAACCAAATTAGACCGTAGACACGCTGGCTATAAGCAATTCAGCCATTATATTACTCCACGTTATAAAACCAAATTAGAAGATAAATTGGATTTTTTAAAATGGCGTAAGTGGTGTTGGGAAACTTTTGGGCCCGGAATGGAAAGAGATTACGCTATAGAATTGGGTAGCGATCACTATCATATGGGCAGATGGGCATGGCATACTCCGCTAGAAACCAAACGATTATACTTTGCCAGCGAGAAAGATTTGAGTCAATTTTGTCTATTTTGGAGTTGACAAACTGGTAAAAATGTTATATAATATATACATACACTGAAACAAAGGAATTCAAATGGCATCTACCGTAATGAAACAAGAGCGTACTAAAAAGTCTAAAGAACGTGTTTTTACCAATGACGAAAAAAACAAAGTTGTTGAGAAACTAATTACAGCTCGTGTTGGACTTTTATTGCGTCATCCGTTCTTTGGTAATTTGGCTACCCGAATGAAATTAGTAGATGCATCAGATTGGTGTGCCACACTTGCTACAGACGGACGTACATTTTATTACAATGTAGGATTCGTATATGAGCTCACTCCAAAAGAATGTGAGTTCGGATTCGCTCACGAAGTATTGCATAATGTATTTGATCACATGGGACGCCGTGAAGGTCGTGATCCTCAGCTTTCAAATATTGCTGCAGACTATGCCGTTAATCAAATCTTAAAAGATGAACGCATTGGCGAAGTGCCAAGCATGATTAAGATTTTCCAAGATAACAAATATCGCGGCTGGTCATATGAACAAATTTACGCAGACGTTGAAGAGCGGGCAATTAAGATTGACCTAAATCAACTTGGCGAATTGCTCGACGATCACTTAGATGACGGAGATGACGAAGGTCAAGGCGGCGGTGGCGATCAAGAAGGCCCAGAAGGCAAAGGCAAAGGTCGTCCAAAACTTACTGCTGAAGAAAAGAAAAAAATCCGCGATGAGATCAAAGAAGCCATGGTCAGTGCCGCACAGGCTGCAGGAGCAGGTCGTGTACCAGCAGGAGTTGCACGTCTTATCAAAGATTATACTGAGCCAAAAATGGACTGGCGTCAGTTGTTACGCATGAACATCCAAAGTATTGTTAAGTCTAACTTTAGTTTTAGCCGTCCAAATCGTAAGTCACAACACAGCGGTGCTGTATTACCAGGACTTATGAACGAAGAAACTATTGATATCTGTGCTAGTATTGACATGTCAGGTAGTATTAGTGATGCTATGGCCAAAGACTTCATTAGCGAAGTCAAAGGAATCATGGAAGAATACACTGATTTCAAAATTAGACTATGGTGCTTTGATACTGAGGTTTATAATCTCGCAGAATACACAGCTGATAACGGTGATGAACTGTTGGACTATGAAGTCAAAGGTGGTGGTGGAACAGACTTTGAGGCCAACTATAACTTTATGAAAAATGAAGATATTGTGCCTAAAAAGTTTATCATGTTTACAGACGGTTACCCATGTGGTAGCTGGGGTGACGAGGACTACTGTGATACCTTGTTTATTATCCACGGAACTGAATCCATAATTCCTCCATTCGGCCAAGTCGCATATTATAAATAAAGTAGGTACATTATGGCTTTGATAAAAGGTACGATAAATGCACTCAATATTTTGGGTGCTAGAAAATTATCATATATTCCTAAACACTTTGCTGTAATGCGAATCGGTCAAACTTATAAGATGTCTGATATAGACAATTGGATTTACCATAATTTAGATAGCAGATATGCTATCGCCAAAAGTCTAAAATTAGATAATAACAATAAGATGATTGAGATCCAAGAGATAGGGGTCGAGGACGCAAAAGAGCTAACTATGTTAAGCCTTTCGTGTCCTTTCTTAGACAGAAACATATAATATAGGAGATATAAATGTCTGAACAATTAGATCAAGGTCAAGCAACAACTACTGAACCAGTAGGCGGTGCAGATCAACAACCAGCAGCTCAACCTGCTCCAGAATTAACAGTACAAGATTTGAGCAATCTACGTGCTATCATCGATGTATCAGCTCAGCGTGGTGCATTCCGTGCATCAGAAATGGAAGCTGTAGGTGCCGCTTTTAACAAGTTATCTAAGTTTTTAGATGCTGTAGCACCACAACAAGCACCAGCAGATCAACAACAGGCACCAGCTGATCAACCAGCAGCCTAATAGGAGACTAAAATGAAACACGTTGGTAAAATGAAAAACAACGGAGCGAGAATTGTAATTGCTTACCGCACTATTCCAGGAGATCCGCATTCTGCATTAGTAATCGGAACCCAGGCACTTATGGATTCATATCATGACTCACTTATGAGTCTTGTGGATTCAGAAGCAGGTCAGCAAGCAGATGAATTAGCCGATATCATGGCTGTTCGTAGATTCCCGGACGGTTCAAATATGCTACATTGGGTTCATACCAACGGTCATTTGAAGAAAGTCCCTACAAGTGGTGTTCTTGTTACTCCAGATAATAAAACATCAGTTGCGTTGGATGAGCTAAACAACATCATCGCTCAACAAAAAGGTATTAAGTTAGAACAACTTGCACTAAAGGATGGCTCTAATGCAACCATTCCAACTATTGCAGATAAGTCTACACAAACTGAATCCGTTGATACAAGCATTGATGATACATCAAAACTTGAGTTAACTCCTGCAGAAATGCGTTCACGTGCAGATGCTTTATATAAAGAAGCTGCTAGATTGCGTAAAGAAGCAGATACAATGGATCCACCAAAAAAGAAAGCCGTTAAAGAGACAGCTTAATTTAAATCTCCAATAAAAAGCCCGCTTAAAGCGGGCTTTTTGTTTATGTAGTATATTGTTATATAACTATTACTTCAATTATTCCAGACTCGCCTGTAAAATCTTGTAAGGCTTTAGCAAAAGCTGCGTTTGGACTATCAGTAGGTTGCATAGATTCCCCAAATCCTGATGTAGCACTTGTAACTAGCAAGTCACCTTTCTTAACAGGACCAATTACTTTGCAAGGCACACGTCCTTTCAATGCAATATATGGATGTGTATCATCTGTTCCTGCTGCAGAATTCAATTTAAATGCAGGCGCACTAGATACAATTCCTGCCACTGAAACATCTGCACGATTAGTTGTAAATGTAACTTCTTGACTTCCGCCAACTATTAATACTGTACCTGCTGGATATACTTCATCAGATGCGTATCTTTCTGCGATATCAGCGTATGTTGCTTGGAAACTTGCACCATTTGCTAGTTGCCATGTGCCATAAACAGTACTTACTGACGAAGTTGTAGTTGTTTTTAGTACGTCAATAGATAAACTTTGGAATTTAACGTTAGCACGTAAGTCGATATTCTGTGGTAAACTTAATACTGCATCGCCTGTAGGTTGGCTTGTAGCGATCTGATTTACTGTTCCTGCAATACTTGTTATACCGCCGTTGTTAATTGTAACAGAGCCGCCCAATGCTACACTAGGAACACTTACTGAAATTCCTGTACCGCCTGTAATAGCAACTGTATCTGTAGTTAAACTACCAACTGGAATAGTACGAGATGTAATTCCTGCACCTGAGCCGTTTAATAGTGTAGCTGATAAGGTATTAACAAACATCGTTGAAGCATTAACGCTGTTAGCATACACAGCATAGAATGATCCACCAGGAGATGCGTTACCTAAAGAAATATTTGCACTTGGATTTGGGTTTACAAATCCTGTATTACCAGTTCCTGTAGTTGCAGAAATGATATTAAAATATTGATTACCATTATTGAGTACATTAATATTAAACTTATTACCATTTACAATACTAATATTACCTTCAGTACTGTTAGTAATGTGTAATTTCATTACTCCGCCAATACCTAATAACATACCATCATTACTGTTAACTGTTAACGAACCGCTAAAGTTAGACAATTCAGCACGTTGTAAGTAGTCGCCTGCTGAAACAAATGTACTTAAACCAGTAGTAGGACTAGTAGAAACCATTCCTAATGCTGACATAGCGGTACCCCACAGTAAAGTTCCTGTTGGGCTACCAGAATTATTTAAAGAAGCACTAATACCTGCGGCATTAGTACCTGCTAGGTTAATACCTCTATATATTGTGTTGTAGTTTGAATATATACTATCAGTATTGTTAATGCCAAATGCTGCATCTGCTGTAATGCTGATAGGTACGTTGTTAATTTGTGACTCTAATACTAGGTGTGATAATGTATCTGCACCTGTAATCGTTGCAGGAACTACAGCACCTGTAACACTTGATGTAATTGCAGGACCAATCTTAGTCCAGTCATTGCCGTTCCAGGCCCATAATGCGCCAACAGCTTTATCCCACCAAAGGTCGCCTAGGTTAAGACCTGTCGTAGGACGGCTAGCACCATTATCTAAAAATCCAAGACTCTTAAATGATGTGCCAATGTTTACTTTTAATATTTTATTTGAACTATCATACCATACTTCACCTATCAACGGCTTAGTTGGGGGTAAAGGATTTGCAAAATTTTCTAACAGTTTAACAAAGTTTTCATTGAATACTTGTCCATAGCCTGTGTAGTTTTTACCTACAAAGGTTAAATCTGAACTTGTAACATCAATTTTACCGTCCTGTACAACAGTTAAAATTATTCCGTTTGTTTTATTGAGTGTATATGGCATAATGTATATTTACGTTAAGTCTTAATTATTGGTAATAAGGCAACGTTCTTAGGACGTGTTTCAGTGCCACCTGTCATACCTGTATAGTATCTACTTTGGTCACTGTCTGTTGCGCTCGATCCAGCAGCTCCATAAGTATTTGGTACCTGAGGGAACGGAACTCCACCTTCTGCATATGGATCTTCGTGATGGTGAGCTGCAAACATATCTTCTTGAGTAGAACCAAATGCACGAGCAGGATCTACTGCACCTCCACTATCCCAACCACGGATAAATTGTCCACGTAGGTCTGGTACATAGAAATAACTTCCGCCGCCGCCGTATGTATAACCAATCTTGCCAAATAAACCAGGATAATCAATAGTTCTATATGATGTACCATCACATACCAAATATCCAACTGGTGCTGTTTGCATAGCAACATGGAATACTGATCCTGTAGGAACAAATTGTAATGTTGTTAATGAATTAGTTAGACTGCTAATGGCTGCATTTAGAGTAGTTACAGCCGCATCTACGTAAACTTTTACAGCACGTTGAGTAGGTAATCTGTTATCTGAACTAGCAGCTAATGTAGCATCTGTATCAAAAAGATTAATATTTGTATTTGCACTATCAACAATAGTACCAACTGTAGCTGTAGTCGCTGTTAATGTATTAACTGTAGCGATTCCTACTGACAAACTAGTCATCGTTGCTGAAATAGTCTGTAATGTGTTAGCAAATACTTCCATCCAGGCTTGATTTGATGCACCTAGATTGTACAAATTGTTTGCATGAGGTAAAATGTGTCCTTGAACATTAGGAGATCCAATAATACCAATTGGAGTGCCACTTGATCCTACGCTGATATTTTCAGCATACACAGTACTAAAACGCTTAGACGCACTACCTAAATCAGATGATAGATCTGTAATAGGTGCAACGTTTGAACTAGTAGTTAAATTCCACAAGCCATCTAATGTACCTGCTGAGAAATTTGATCCTGCACTAACATTAGTTGCATAGATTGTGTTAAATCTGTTAGTAGAAGATCCTAAACCACTACCTAAATCAGTAATCGGATACACCGTAGTGTTAACAGCCCAGTTACCTGTAATGGTACTTGTAGTAAGACCAGAATTTAAATCTTTAATATACGCTGAACCAAATTTAGCTGTAGATAAACCTAAAGTAACTGTACCGTTACCTAATACAGGATAGAAGCTAGTACCGTTAAATGCTAAACCGTTAACGTTGTTTTGGAACTCAACAATACTAGGACTGTTTAAAATTAACGCAGAGCTAGCATCACTGAATGAAATTGTTGATTGAGCCGCATCGCCTACTTGTATTCCAGATGCAAATGTCCATGAGTTGTTAATTGTTTCACTAACATTTCTACGTGGATACGAAGTATCTAATTGATCAAGCAATCCTCTGATAACAACATCTGTTGAACTATTAGAATATCTAGTAGATGTATTATAATTTTTAAGTGTCAATCCTCTATAAACTACAGGAAACCCTGCCACAGCATTAGTAGTTGTATTAACGAATGTTGCTGTTGACATCACTCCTAACACTTCGTTGTCTAATACAAACTGAACAACGGCATGAGCATTACCTCTATTGTCATTCATTTGTGTTGATGACATTTTAGTTGTGCCAAATCCTGCAACAGCTTCTGGTCCAATTAATGTTGTTTGGCCTGTGGCTGTAAATGCAAATAGTTGATTGCTAGAACTATTAAACCATAAGTCACCTGGCTGATGTGCCGATAAAGGTATCCCACCTGCATTTAATAAAGTGTCAGTTGAAGTATTACTGTAAAGTAAAACAGCCAGAGGTCTCCATGTACCGCCATCATATACTAATGGACGTAACACATTTGAATTAGTATCGTACCAAATTTGTCCTACTAGTGGATTTCTTGGTTGTGATGATTTAGCAAAATTTTCTAATAGATAAACAAAGTTTTCATTTTGGATTGAACCATACCCTGATGTGTTTTTGCCAACCAGCGTCAAAGATGTTGCTGTAGTATCTGCAATACCATCATTTAATACTAGTAATTGTTCGTTGTTTGATTTAAGTAAGGTGTATGCCATTGTTTATCCTTTTACCATGTACCGTCTGACCATACAAGGTTGCTTCCTGAAGTACCTACGTTGTAGTTTACCCACACACCGCCCGATACGATATATTGTTTAACAGCTCTATGTACTCCCATCACATAGGCCGGAATATTAGTTGTTGCTTTTATGGTTGAAGAATATCCAACAACCGCCGCTGATGTTTGTATACCTGCTTGGTCAACATAAACTGCATTGCCAAGGTCAATGTAATTACTAGATACGTTGTTAAGTGCAGGAGTAGTTACCTTAGTTACTAATACACGAGCACGACCGTTTTCTGCAATACCATATGGACTTGGATCAGTAGGTGGTAACATGTAGGTCAACATTTGAATTACAAATATGTCTAGATTAGGATCGTTTACGCTAGCCGCTTGACCTGTTACGTCAATAGTCGGAGCAAACTGTCCAGAACGTGCAACAGATACCGCAGAGTCAACATAGCCTTTAGTAGCACCTGTATTCGCTGGATCAGATACAGAAGGCGGAGCCATATTGGTAATTTGTTTACCATTCATGCTTACAGATGTACTGTTAGCTGTGCCTAAGATTAATGGTGCCGCAGGTACTGATCCAATACCGCTATTGTCAATTTGTGTTGTTCCGGCTACAAGGCTAGTTAACGCACCAAGGCTAGTAATTCCAGGAGCACTAGTAATTGCATAGCCTAAACTGTTTGCTGTTATTACATCATTGCCTGCAATCTTATAAGTTTTATTATACTGTAGGTCAATATTTTCTGTAGAAGTCCATGCACCTGTGTTTAGGTACCATAGGAAAGATTTATCTGCATATCCGTGTAGAACGATACCGCCGCCGTTAGCAAATGTATCATTAACAATCGTTGCTGTACTATATGCCAGTTCAATTAATTTATTATCAACACGTAGATCAACTGTAGTAACATAAGTGCCTGTACCATTAACAGTTAGGTTACCGTCAATAGTTGCATCGCCCGTTACATGCAACGGAGTCTGTGGTGATGAATTAAACACACCTAAGCGTTCGTTAGTAGAATCAAAATATAGTCCAGGACGGCCTGATGGTGAATTAAGTTCTAAGGCAAAGTCTTCGTTCGTTCCTTCAATGAACATCGCCGCGACTCTAGAACTTGTATAAGTTGATGTGTTTACATAAAGTTTGATATCGTTGTTTGTACCAATTTGTATACCAGAGTCATTTGACACTTCCATTGGAACAACAATTTGTGTTAGTCTATTTGTATAAACAACGTTGTTAGCACTAATACCACCGATGCTATCTGCAGACGTTGCTGTACCATACCATTTAATTCCGCCAATCGAGCTACCGCTATTATTAACATTGAAACCAACATTAACAGATGTCATTCCTAGTGAATCAGGAAACGGTGCAGCAAATGTAAAGGCCGTGTTACTCAATATACCCATCAAACTATTATTTGAGTATAGGTTAGCAACTGTTTGAGTACCACCTTGGTTATCTTGTATTTGTTCAACTACCCAACCTGACTTACCTAGTGCTGCACTATATGGGCTACCAGTTAAGTATACATTACCGTCAGAGCTGATAAATTTAAGTTGTTGTGCAACTGTGTCAATCCACAAGTCGCCAGGAACAAGATTAGTAGGCTGGACAGCACTAATGATAGGACCGCTTGCTGGTCGGAATTGTTGGAATCCGTTATATACATAAAGACGTTGTTCAACTGTGTTAAACCAAAGCTGACCTTCTAATGGATTAGTAGGTGCTGTGCTATTAGCAAAATTTTCTAATAAACGAATAAAGTTATCGTTAAGAGCTGTACCATAGGCATTAACATTTTTACCTATTAAGGTTACGCTAGTAGTAACTGAATCGCTTTGCTGATCAGCTAATGTTAATAAAATTTTACCGTTGGTCAGTTTTAATGTATAGCTCATAGTATTAGGTCTTTATAATATAATAAATTGATGGGCCATTTGTAGTGGCTATCGGTGATATGTTCGGAATATTAAATGACGAACCAGACCCACCGTAAGGATATCCAGAAAGACGTAAAACGTTCCATAACGCAGGATATTGAGTTTGTGTATATGATCCACCATTACATACTAACCAACCTGCTGAAACAAAATTTGTACTTGTTGCCGCCGCGGAAGATATCACTGTTCCTGTAGGTACTAACGAACCTGCACCGTATCCTGCACCAGGATCAGTATATCCAACATCAGATAAGAAATTAGCCTTGCTAATTTTTACTAATTGTGCAGAAGGAGTTTGTGTATATAACATCAAATCGTCGCCGGCATACGCTGTTGAAGTTGATGCTTTTGATGTAATTAATGCTGTAGTTGCTGATGTAGATAGTCTAACTTGACTACCTGCAGCGCCATTAAATGCGATTGTTGCTGTAGTTGCGATATCGCCAACAGCAGAGAAATTTGTCGATTGTGATAACTGTCTTGCCTGTGTGGCGATACCAATAAACTGTGCCGCTCCTGGAACGTCACTACCAGCTTGGAATATATAACCGTACACGGTACCAAACGATCCGCTTGCTGTACCAACTGATAAAATACCGCCGGACTTATATGGAACTAGTGCAGGGTCGCCTGCATTACTACCTGAGTTACCCACTGTGACAAAACTTCTTACTACGTGTTCGCCACCTACAGTAAGTGTACCATAGACTCCGGCATTCTTACCAATGTATGCGCCACCACTTACCTCAAATGCTGGGCCAGCTACTCTTGTTAAATTAGTACCAGTAAACCCTGTATACGATTCTGAATAATCATCTGTATCAGTTACTGTAAGGAAACCATTGAACTTACCACTACCTGTTACATCAAGTGTTTCAGTAGGATAACCAATGTTATTAATACCAACACGTCTAATATCATTTGCGGTGTCTTGTTTAATAATCATTACAGGAACAGTAACTCCTGCAGCGTTTTGTAAATTAAAACTAAACTCTCCGTCAGTTGGCCAAACGTTTTTAAAGGCTGCGTTGTATGGAGTAACTGAATTTCGTTCTACAACAAATGTACCATCTGAACCAATACGTATTGAGTTAGAGTCTGCCGCTACTGTAAGGGCACCTAACATACGTTGATCAATATCTTTTCTAAGGAAACTATCTGCAGGAACTGTTTGTGCAGACGGAATCGATAATTGTAAATTGTATGCTGCGTTAGCTATACCATTAATTTTTGTTGCCGCAGAAACGTTAACACCAGAATAGATTGTTGAGAATCCGCTAATGATTGGATTTGGTTGCCAATTATCTTCTGTACTAATAATTTCTATCGGACTACCATTCACATAGTTAATAACAACAGTATGTGAATTGTTTGAAATGTCGTTTAGTGTTGTTGAGTAAGTACCTGTTTTTGAAGTACTTGAATAATTAGGACCAACTAAAGTAAAGTCAGTACCATTGAAAATACTCAACTGGTTGTTGTTTGTGTCAACCCATATGTCACCGATTCTAGCATTTTGACTTGGATTGGCTCCTGTTTGCCATAGACCGTTGACTGGTGGCCAGTGGTTCGCTCCTAAGCCGGCACCATCAAATACACGCAATACAAACTTAGTTGGATCGCTAGTATCATACCATAACTGACCTTGAATTGGATTTAACGGTGATGAAGAACTTGCAAAGTTCTCCAGCATGTGAACAAAGTTTTCATTAACGGCTTGACCATAACCTGGATAGTTACGACCAACTAGTGTAATACTAGTATTGTTAGTGTTTTCAGTGCCGTCAGCAACTGTGATAATGTTATTACCAAAATTCTTTGATGGATCAGAAAATAGTATTTGATAACCACTCATTGTTAGGCTCCGTTAGTAAGACTTTGTATTCTCACAGTATAGTCAATTTGCAACATTCTGTTTAAAGATTTTTGTACTGGATGGAAAATAACATGAGTTAAAAGCATACCAGTGCCTGGTCCATTAGGACTATAAGCACGTAGGCCTAACTCGTCAAATACATAAGAACCGTTTAGGTTAGTAGCGTTATCAAACGCGGCTTGACCTGTTGGCTCGCCAAAGTCCAATAAACAACTTACTAAAATATCTGTATATGCTGTACCTGTAATATGTCTAATCTGCATAAAGTTTCTTGCAGGGTCAATATTCAAAATATTGTTTGAGTCAATATTCTTAAAATATGTTTGATTGTACAAGTTAGCAGAAAGTCCAACAGCATTCGGAGTTAGGTATGTAATAATTCCTGTTGGATCAATACGACTACCGCCGTTTCCAAAGCACATTTCTGTGATAAATCCTTGCCCTTGATTGGACATAGATTGTGCCAGACCAATACTAAAATTTTCGTAGTGGATAGCATTACTCTTGTCAATAAACACTTCCTTTGTTTCGGGGTCAAAAATCTTAATATGACCACGGATATTCAGGGATCCTTGTTCATTTGGCTGTGCTTCTGGCTGGATTTTTTGTTGATCTTCAGTCATTTTGTTGTCTTTTGGTTCTTCCATCATATTATTTATTCGCTTATAAAAGTGAGTAGTTATCCATCTTATTTGTAAGTATTCATGCTACCCAGCACGAACCAAGCACCGTTTTCTCGCAAAACATCAAAGGAATAAACGCTGTAAGAGTTAGCTGTAGTTACGGGAACTACAGAATTTAGCCAGCTAATTGTTGTTGAAATTGTGCTGTTAATAGTAACACCAGTAACAGTACGAGCGGTCGAAGTTTGCTGAACAATAATGTTTACATGGGTACGACTATTTTCTTTTTCAAATATCTGCAAGTTTGCATTAAAACTTACCATTTGACTTACTGTAGTTGTTGCAGAGCTCGCAGCCGTTGCTGTACTATAGAAGAAGAAATCATTTACACCGCTAACGCTTAGATAAGCACTTGCCGTAGTATTAGATACTGCAGCTGTAGCAAATGATGTCGGTAAGTTAGCACTAATAGTTCCGTTGCCAGTAACGTTGATCGTACTTCCGTCAGGAATAACACCACCAAGTGTGCTGATTGTAGCAGGAGGCAATGTGTAAAGATTAATTAAACCTTGACTAATTTGCCCTGTGTAAGTGTTGATAACAATTGAATATCCGTCAACTTTTACACCACCTAAGGTACTTGTAGTTGCTTGAGGTAAGTTATAAAATAGTGTACCAGTACTGTCAATCATAATGCCATTGCGGCTATTATCTACTCTAACACCACCCAATGTTGAAGTAGTTGCTGTAGTTAAACTAAACCCAGACAATACACCTGTTAGCGTATTAACAAATACTGTTTGATAATCAGGAATCACACCACCTAACGTACCAGTTGTAGCAACAGGTAGTGTATAAGCATTAACTTGAGTTGAGCTAATAATGCCAGTAGCTGTATTAACAGTAATCGTTACACCGTCAATACGCACACCGCCTAGTTGGCTTGTCGTAGCTGTAACAAGATTTATAATACCTTCAGCATCAACATCAAGGCCGTCACCTACGCGAACACCGCCTAGTACATCTCTAGTAGCAGGAAGTAGCGTATATGACGATCCTCCGCCCCCTGGACCGGCAGGGCCTTGGGGTCCTTGAGGTCCGGTTGGGCCAGCAGGGCCTTGCGGTCCAGTAGCACCAGTAGGGCCAGCAGGTCCAGCAGGTCCCGTCAGTGTGGCTTGTAAGGCCGAGTAAGTAAGTTTTTTGGTTATACCTTGATCAACAACCACGAACACGCTGTTCGGTTGCATAGTTGATACTATAGGTAATTCCGTAATTTTTGGCATATTATGCTCCTTGTAATGGGACTCCGTTTTCGTCTAACAAGTATTGTCCTGTCTCTAATATAATGTATAGGTCTGAAGCAACATTCGAGAATGGTGCTGTACCTTGTGGTAACTGTGCAGGACGTTCAATCAAGAACTCTGCCTGCGGAGTTAAATTCTCTGCAAGAGTAACTGTCGAATTTGGATTATACCAAATCTGAGATATTCTTCTTGTAACTTCAAGTTTTACTCCTGGATCTGGAGTAAAGTTTAAAGTTAGAGATGAAGTTGTTACAGTAAACTCTGGGGAAACTGATGTATCTGCTGTGCTTGTACTATCGTAAGATAGATCAAAATCATGCACTACAGTACTTAGGCCCGCCTTCAATAACCTGCGTCCCCCGTATTTAACTTCTACTTGGTCTGCTAAATTAGTATTAAGAATTGTTACAACTTTACCTGAGCTAGTTGTAACCACCTTAGTGCTTGTGTTAAACGTAATATTTTCACCAATATAGAAAGTAGTTTGTGTACTTGTTGTAGTTACTGTTGAATAATATTGTGTAAATTCCTGGAACGGAATAGTTTGTTCTGATCCTTGATCAAGTACTTGTGTTCCAGATGAATGAACAGCTGGAGGAGTTGTACCGTAAGTTCCACGTCTTAATTGTGCTAGAACGTTTCCGCTAATCTGGAAGAATTCAATTCTTTCACCGTTAACTAAAATCACACCAGGACGATTAAACGCAATATTTGGTGTTGATAGTACTGAACCATCTTGCACAAAAATATTAGTTGCAGTAGAAGTTAGATCCTGTGTTAGGAATGTGCTGTTCTGAGCACTAATACGTTTATAAGATGCGTTACCAAAGATATCATCAAATATTCTATAACCTACTAAGTGTGTAGCAGATAGATTAGCGAAGCTGGTAATTACTACAGCATCTGAACCACCTGTATAGAACTTATCATCGATAACAACTGTCTGACCGTCAGCCTCAACACGATAATCTACGTTAACAGTTAGTGGCTTGCCGTTGTATGCTACCCATACATAACTGCTGTTGAATACTGGTCGTTGCATCACATAAGTGTTAGTAGCATGGCCAACATATCTTTCACTTCTAATTAAATCTGGGTCATGATTCGTAAATGTTGTTATACGAATCACATCAAGATTACGTGCAGGTTTAGTTAATACTACTAGACCATTTTGAACTACATAGTCGTGACCGACTTTAACTACGATCGCTACAACATCACCTGTGTTAAGATAGTTGTCAGAGAATATAATTTGTTTATTTGGTTGATCAAATACCCAATCACTTGTTGGAATTAGCGCACCGTTTACATAAACTTCTAAACTCTTTAGGTCAGTTCTCTTGCTAGGCAATGTTACTGATTGACTAATATCAAATGTAGTTTGATTGTTAGCTACTTGATAGTATGTAGTAATTGGCGGAGTTAAACGTAGGCCATTCTTAGTTACAATTACTTGGCTGTGGAATGGACCAACATTACCTGGAGGTTGTGTTAATCCAATAGAAGTAGTTGTTGTTGTAATATTAACAACTTGTTCTACTACTTCACTGAATGACTTAGTTGTTCCTCTGAATAGGTAAACTTGAATCGTACCTGGTTGACTAATTGATACACGAGCTCTAGATCTGTATGAGTCTAAGTTATATGATTGGTACGCTACGCCATCAATAGTAATATAGATACTTCCAACATCTGTATATCTAACACTACTTAGGTATACAGTAGTTGCATTAGTAGTCACTGTTTCATAATAATCTAACAGACCGATAGATCCACCTACAAACACAGTAAGCGTTAACCAACCTTGTGCAGGAGTAGATGATGTAAATGTTAATAATTTATTAGAAAAATCAATAGTGTAATCAACATTAACTGTTAGTTTTGTGTCGTTTAACAACACAAGGACTGAATCTAAGTTAACTGGTTCAGCACCTAATGCAAATGTTTGTGTAATACCATCTGACCAATATCTCTTAGTTGATATAACCGCACTTGATGCAGCTGGCTGTGTAAACACAGTAATACCAACAGACTCATGCACTGATCCAGGAACGTGTTCTTCTGGAGCAGGACTATTAATTGTGCTTAGGAATCCGTTGCCGCCATCTAAAACAATCTCGCTAGGTGTGGTGCCCAGTGCGCCACTTAATTGGCCGTCACTAATTAACCCGCCGCTGATCACAGCATCAAGTGTATCTGTATCGCTTGGCAATACTGTACCATCGCTAGTTGAGTAACGAAAAATTACTAGAGTTGAAGTATTAGATGCGGTAAACGCTGCATCAGGAATAGTCAACGAAGTAAACGTATTAGCGATGTTTGTAGCTGTAGTAAACTCTGCTCTTAAGAATGCACTAGCATAGGCTTGAACTGTGCTGTTACCTGTGATTGTAACAACTGGAGTACTTGTGTATCCTCTACCGCGAGTATAATCACTTACACCAATACTTGCAAATGATCCATCGTCATTTAATGTAAATGACGCAACTGCCTGTGTACCATTCACACTATTTGGTGCTGAGATAGTAACTTGTGTTGTACTGTAAACGTATCCTAAACCAGGATTTGTTAATACAACCTTATCAACAGCAGCCGTACCTCGACCAATCAATGTTGGAACAACATTAGATGGGCCGTCAAGTCTAACAGCAGGTGCTGTGCCAATTTGTACGTATGTGTTAACCTGCGTAGGGCTAGATCCACCTGGAATAATATCTGGAATAATAAATGGTGGAGCACTAGTTGTAGTAGTTAATGAGTATGAATAATATCCTACTTCAGAAGCATAGTTGTCCCATGTTGTTGAACCAAACGGTACACTATCAAATCCTGCAGAATAACTGAAAGGTAGTGTATCTATATTCAATCCTGCATAAGACATACCAGACATTAGTTGATCATAATCAGTACCAGGCATACCGCTGCCTGGTTGATAGAAATAATTAATGCGGTCAACAGCAGTATAAAGATCCAAGCTCTTTGGATAAGTTACTGTGATAACTTCACCTGCTACAGGAATAAAGTTCAATACAAGATATCCGTATTTTTTACGATATGATGTATTTGGTTGTGGTTGATAAACGCTTTCGTTTAGTGTAATATTAAACTGATCAATTGTTTGCAATACAGAATTTCTGTAGACAACAATTTCTTTCTTATCAGGGCTTGGTAACCAAGTTAAACGGAATATGTCTTTTTCGCCGTCACCTACAAATGAATCAGTAAATGTTGATGTAGATCCAATTTCAGTTATTACATTACCTGATGCATCGTAAGAAGCAACGCGGTCAAATTTTAGACCCATTGTCATTAATCTTACGTTACCTGCACCATCTCTAGATTGAATGAACCCTGTTTCAGTTCCTTGACCTAACTGTGCATAAGCTGTTGCTGTAGTTAAGTTTGTAGAGCCGCCGCCGTTAATAACAACTGTTGGAGTGCTGGAATATCCTAAACCAGGATTTGTTACAACGATAGAAGAAATTGTTCCGCCAGTGATGTACGCTTGAGCTGTTGCACCAAAGCCTAGATCACCAGGAGCTGAAATAATTTCGATGTTTGGAACTTGAGTATAATTTGCCCCACCGTTTGCGACTATAATAGATTGTACGCCAAAGGTAAAATTATCATACCATGATTTCCATGGGTACTGTGCAAGCAATGAATTTCCAAACTCGATCTTGTTATAATTTTGAGTCGTTGTATTATAAATCGCTGGTAAGTCAAAGTCTGAAGTAAAGCTAGCAGAATACTCAGTGCTAGTATACTGTTCTGTGAACTTACGAACTTTAGTATGATACGGTTTGATCTCATTCAAGAACTGTTCATAGTATTGACTATTTTGCAGTTTGTATGTTGGACGTTGATCGAGACTACCAGCATCATTAGTAACACTAATAAATGTTGTTTTAAATGCCCAGTCTAAGAATTTCTGTTCTGTCAACGCATACTTAACAGCCTTAAACCATAAGCGAGTGTTGTAGAAATTTGTTGGACCATTGAATATATCATTTACAATAGCGTTGATAATAAAGAATGCTTCTTTTACAACGCCTTGATCAAATTCTGTTTGGTCAAAGCCTACTTGTTCATCAAACGCATAGGTAGTAAGAGATTCGTTCCAAATTTTATCTAGGATCTTTATAGTACCATTTTCAACAAATATTAAATCCCAATTAGGATCAAAGGTTCCGCCGTTGCCATCAGTCTTTCTTAAAATATTAAAGAAACCGTAGCCGCCGTCTAATACCTTAACATAAGATCCTGTTGGAATGTCCTGCAATACTTGTAATACATATAAAGAAGGAACAGTCGAAACAACCTGTACTAAAGGATTGAATGTACTATCAGACCAGTGTGCATAACTCCAATACTGTGTAGTATCGTATGATTGAGTCTGCGTTCTTGACCAAGTTTGATAATTTTGATCCCACTCGTATACAGCCCATTTACCACCAATAGTGTTGTCTGTTTGAACTACTACTGTGTAAGGTCTTACATATAGATAAGGCGCAGAAGTAAAATTCATACCAGAATTTAAAATGTCAATTCCAACGACTTCGCCTGATACATTAATTATTGCTTGTAGGCTCGCACCGGATGTGTCTCCTACTACTGAAATAGTAGGTGCTACTAAGTATCCATATCCAGGATCTACGATGGTCACGCTTGATATTAATCCGTTAGTATCAATGTTTGCTGCTAATACAGCGGTTCTTAAAGATTTAGTTGAAATTAGATCTCGTGTATAGATGTCTTCAACCAATTGATCGTACATATCTGCTGTAGGCAACGGATCTTTAGCATTTAGGTTGTCATAGCTAATATTACCAAGCAATAGTAAATTGATTACAATACTGTTAGTATATTCAATTAGATTTCGTACCGCCTCAATTCTGTTAACAAACATACTTTGACGTGGGCGGATTTCTAATCCATATTTTAGCTTGTCTGGTAATGTAGGATCTGGTACTGGATTACCTTGTGCATCGTAACCTAATAAACTGTCAACAAGTTTGGTTACTAACGCATTAACATTAACGCCTGCAGGATCATCCTCAGTTATGATCGCCCATTCTGTATGACGAGGAGCAGCATCTGGAATCGTATCAAAACTAATTTTTAAATTAATCGTATCGCCTACAATAGAATTTTTTATGTTAGCTAACATAACTGCTGTAGGACCAATGATTCCTAAGTAAGGCTGTCCTGACGATAAAGGATTTTTAATAAACTGTGCGACTTCAAACGCAGAAATTCTGCGATTCTTAATAGAAGGAACTACTGTTTTATTCTTAACCCAGAAATAATAAATGTTTACAAACTGTCCAGTTTGTGCATTATATTTTTGAGCAACTGAAACTGTTGAGTTATCGGTAAACTTAGGTTGACCGCTAATTCCTTGAGCCAATCCATCGCTTGTATCAGCAATAGCCGCCCACTCACTTGGTCTATAAGTAGAACTTACCCATTCGTATACATCAATACTGCTTCCTGGAAATACAGTATTCCAATTATTTTTTCTGTATTCTAGCTCGCCTTGTTCGTACCAGACATACTTAACTGTACTTAGATCCCACCATAATTCACCGACGTGTTCATTAGTCCAATTAGCGTTGGCATTAATCACTACTGTACCTGTTCCAATGCTATAAGTAGCAGGGTCAAATGGACTTGTATAACGCAACTCTTCTTGTGCTGTTCCTAGGAACTGTCCTTTAACTGGATCAATAACATCGATGTAGTCTTTTATTTGTGCTGTTGTAGAATCAATCGTAACGGCACTATCAATTGCAGATAGATTTACTAAAGCATCTTGTGTTCTAGCTTGTAACCAGCCATTTACAGTTTCATCAATCTTGTCAAATTCAAATATCTGACCGTTGTTATTAGCATTGTAAACAATATTTCCTGGGCTACCAACAAACACACTATTTTGTGTTGCAAGTACGCTTTGACCATAAAGACTATCGCTGATTACTGATTGATCAAACAGTTCTTGACTGAACGACCATTTTGTTGCAACGTCAGCTTTGTTGTACGCATGGACCGCGCCAGCATTTTTAATTTGTGAAAAGAATTTTGTAGACCCGCTATCAAAAGTAGTTTTACGTTTTCTTTCATCGCTAGTGCTATCATTAATATAGATTGAACCGTATTTTACAAATGAATTTGCTAGACGTTCAGAATAAACATCAAATGATGTATTAGTTGTTTTTGAATTTCCTAAACTTGCAATAACCACTAGACGATTTAACTCATCTATAGAAATATCATGACCAAAGCTAATATCATTAGAAGATATAGGTGCATGGATTCGTTGGCTGAACACATATTTGTTTGTATCTGTAGACCATACTAACACATCTACAATACCTGACTTAGTTCCGCGAACTTGATCTGTTGCACTTGGAGAACCAATAAACAGATAATTTCCGTCTTGAGACATTTTAACTGTGTCACCAAAGCTATCAGTTTCTGTAAATGCGGCTGGGAATATTGTAGTATCGTTACCTAAAATAAGTTGTGCTTCTGTTGATGTAGATGCAAAGTTATAAACATATACAGCACCAACTCTAACAGTATTACCTAATGTATCAAACACAGGATAACCAGGAGCAGACACAGCGACTCTTGATAAATCTGCGTTACCTGACATACTATAACCAAACAAACTTCCTACTGGAGGTTGATGTGCTAAGGTATGCTGTAATGTTACAGATGCGTTAGGAGTTACGTAAATTGTACTAGTTGTAGCACCTACATTATAAACATATACTGAACCTGCTGCTGTATATTCGCCAGGAGCACCTACCATTAAAGTAGTAGAGGTTGAATTTGGTGCTGCTACAAGGCTTGCACCAAAATTAGCATTATCACCATGATGTGGTGTTGTAATTGCAATTTGACCAACTTCTTCTAACAGGTTGTAATTTATTAATGATAATTTTACAATACCTTGTTCGACATATCCTGAAGCTGTTGCTGTAGGAACAGCAAATGCAATAGTACCAGTTGTATAAGTTTTAACACCCGAAGCAGTTGGAGCACTTGCTATCGATAATTGTAGTGTAGCATCAAAGTATAGACTCGAACCAAACGAGTTAGTTGTACCTGTGTAGTATGAACCGGTCGCATCGTTTAGTGAATAATTAAACAACGGTAATGGAGTGCTTCCTGGATTCTTAGAAAGAATATACACACGACCATAATTACCTGTTACAGTATCGTAAAAGTCTGGAGCAGAAACAACAATCTTATCTATGTTACTGTTTGAATAAATCGTAGCACCAAAATGTTGTGCAACAGATTTAATTCCTGTAGAGTATGCTACAGAAGAATAGTTATTTGTTTTCTCAAACACCGCCCATTGAGGTGATGTAGCATCTCCGCTAATAGTGTCAACCCAAACTTTTTCGCCGTCCTTCCATCTGTCTAAGAATGGCACATCTGCTAGATTATCAAGTGTAGCTAAACGACTAGATTTAAATGCAAACAACAAACCGCTTAACGGAACTGTTAGTGCAGGTAATGTTGATAATGTAGAGTTTACTACAAAGTCTGTTGGACTTAGTATTTGAGATACTACATAAATGCGGTCAATTCCGCCAGCTACGCGGCTAACGCTGATAATATCACCTACAGACAATTGGTGTGTGTAATAAGTTGAGAATATTAAACTCACACCAGGTATATCAAACGCAACATTTACAATGTATGTAGGAATCTGTGTTACTCGCAATACATCCCATGAACCAGCAGGTGTATTACCTAACCAAATTGTGTCGCCTTCTAATAGGCCCTTATTATTTGCAATATCTAGTACGCTATTGTAGTTAAATGCTGTAACTGTGATGTCGTCAAATCTCACATATCCTGCAACAGGAATTTTAATTTGTGAATCAGCCTGACTAATATCTGATGTGATAAATGTCTGTGCAACATCATAGTCTAAAGGTTTCACTACTAAATCAGATTCTGTTTTATAGTAGATCGTTCCAGTATTATCTACAGGAACACTAGATACAAAACTAACGATCTGAGGATTTTCGTAAAATGAAGAATTTGATAATGTTGTTTCTAATTCTTGATAGGTGTTGTATCCGCCGTATTCACCTATGCGGAACGCCCATTCTTCTTTAAAATCAATATTATTTTTAAATTTGTTTAGTAGGGATTTGCTTAATTTAGTTAGAGGACTCTTAGTTCCTTTTTCTCTTATGTAACCTTGATAGAATTTATATTGTGCGATTGGATCGCCAATGATATAATTTAGGTATGGACGAGGAGTATATCCAACTAAGTGCTGTGCTGCGGCCTGCTGGCCAGCATCAAAGTTATCAATATCTAAACTGTAAAAATCTTCAAACTGTCCAATCTTATAATCAAAGTTTGGCAATAGATTTGGTGTAGGTTTAGTATCTAACTGTATCCATTGATTTAAAACAAAACTTGCAGAACCTGTAATTCTTGCTGGTGCTGAATAATATTTTCCAGCAAAGCGAACTACATCACCAATAGAATAATCTGTGTACTGTTGCCAGTCGTTTATAATTGCTTGGTCAAATATAAATCCCGGACTAAAGAAATCGCCGTTCCAATTGGATGTACGGAATCCTTTTAAATTAATACGGTGTTGTCTATATCCGCTTTCAATATCATATACAACATCATTAAACAATGTAAGATTATTAAAGACAATCACATGTTCTTTTTGTACAAGATTTAGTCTAGCATAGAATAAACCGTCAGTAGTATTAACAGTAGAAACTGTTGTTATTCCATCTAATCTAACTACAGTAAAAGAATTTACAGGGAATGGTGATCCGTCTGCTTTTAATAAACTGTATTCATAAAATTCATTTAATAAATTGTCAACTACGCCTGTACTTGATGAAAGAACTAATTTATTAGCGAACGGACTTAGTGTAATAACAGAGTTGGCATTCCAATTCTGTGTTGTCCAGAATAAAAATTCTCTACCTGAAAAATTCCAATCTAATATTTGACCTAGGTCAGTATTGTATTCATCAAAAACAAATCCTTGACTAATCAACCATTGACCATATCCTATGATAGCATCGTACGCATCTTGTAATGTTGTAAATTCAGTACCGTAAGGAATTACAACAGGTGTAGTTCCAAATGATGTTTTCTTGATTACTGAGATGCCGCCTACAGTTGGCAAGTACGGTAATACTTGATAATATGTAGCATTGAACGCTGTATCGCTGTTGTGAGTAATTGTAACTCTGTAATATCTATCAGTATAGAATACAATCTGTCCTGCTTGATATGTAGTATTTTGTGACCATGTCAAGTAAGCTTCTGTAGTGCCACCAACAGTTTCATATTGGTCGACATTAGTTGCATAAGGTTGTAAAATTGTAAAATACGGACTGTATTTGTCATATCCTCTGAATATAAATCCTGAAGGAGTTTTTTGTACAATAATACCGCTGATACTTAAACTTTGAGTAGTTGCACTTTGGTTAAAGAAAATACTATAATCTTCTGCAGGTATCAATACACCAGGATAAGGACTTGTAGGATCAACAGCATCAATAGATACTGTTAATTTGTCTTTGCTAGCAAATCCACCTAGTTTAACCATTAGGTTATAATTTAAGTTTGTAAGGTCACTAGATAGTTGAGTCAAATAGTTTTGATTTTTAACTAGATTCGTTTCTATAACAAATACACTATAACCAGAGGCTAATATACGACCTTCAATACCTGTATTATTTCTATACAAAAATTCTGCAACTGTAGCAGGATTAATTGTTTCTATATTATTTGTTGATGTTTGATAAGATATTTGACCAGCTAGGTTTATAACCATACGGCTAGTATCAAACATTGTTGCTGCATATGAACTAGGACGAGTTAACGCCAATAGGACCTGCTGGACGAATGGCCAGTAGCTACTACGTCTCCATGCGGTTTCTGCAGGACCTTGATCGCCAAATACCCAGTTAGCACTAATCTCAGTGCTTCGTAATACTACTATGCGATTTGGATCTGTTAAGTCAGGAACAGGAGATGTAGCTAGACCAATAGTTGTTGGGTCTAACAATTCTCCCATATCATCTACAGGAATTATCTTGCTTAGACCAGGTCTAGCAAATAAAGGATTTATAACGCCGTTGATACGACCTGTTTCTAAGTCGCCCCAGAGAATTCCGTTTCCACTTGTGTAAGGTGCGGCACCGTACATTGATGTCCACCATGATGGCATTTCTGTAAAGCCTAACATTTCCCATGGTGCAACGTGTGGACGATCTGTATCGTAGTAATATTTGTAAATTGATCTCCAGCTACCAGATAGTGCCTGACCAGTTACGCTGTCTACTGATCCAGTATAGTTGTAAGTGAATGGATTTAGTTCATCGTACGATGAGTTTGTTTGATAATCAACACTAAAGAATCCTACCCATTTTAAGAAATCTGCGACCAATATATTATCAATGTCGGCTAGAGAATAATCATTAGATCTAAATGCCCCAGGCAATGTTTCGTAAGGAGTTAATAGATCAGGATTAAATTTTACTTTAAGGTTATTATAGATTCGTGTTTCGTATTCTAATAAGATTGCATCTCTATAATCGCCGTAGGCTACAGTGACACTTCCGTCATGTCCTTGGATAACTTTTGTTGGAGTTATATAAGTGTCGTCTACAAAAATGCTAGGTTTAAATGCTGGATATAACCCTAACTTAGTTGGTGTAGGTGGAACATAAGATCCAACAGTACTAGTATAATCTCTTATGGTAATGACATCGCCAACCGAGATAGTAGCATTAACATAAATTGTAGCGATGTTTGGATCGATAGTATAATCATATCCGTTAGTCAACAACACAGGAGTCTTTGTTGAATCACTTGCTGATGTAAGGTAAACTAAAATAGCACGTTCACTTAATACTGTCTGATCAAATGAGCTGATTAAACTAAAGTTCTTTACTCGCTTATTAGTAACGGTATAAACACGTTCAACATAATTATTACCGTGGCCCAACATATCAGTATAGGTGTACGGGAATGTTAAATCTTTTCCAGAATTTAAATTTGTTAATGCAATATCTAACGCCTGGGCAGGAGTATAAACTTCTGTTAGCCCAGTAACTTGTTTAATAAGACTAGTTTTAAATTGGTTGTAATCAAATGCTACTTTTCTAATAGCATCAACAATGTTATTTTTTTGGTTACCTAAAAAGTAATGTGCGAATACTAGTGGATCAATATGTTGAACTAAACGTGAACCGTATGCGCTTAGATTTGATAAATCTCTTAAATTACTATTACCTGGGAATGATCCTACAAACAAATCATTATTTTCTACAATAGTAGACACATGGTCACTTAATTCTGTAAATGTAAATGAACCGATTGGACCATTCAACGGATTGTTAGTTAAATTAATTGGCGGTTCGTAATATCCATTGCTGTTTGCAGGTTGAGCTGTGTATATTTTAAACAGCACAGCATCGCCTGATGCAAATTCATTTGTTGGAACAATAAATGCTTTGTTGAGATTCTGACCAATAGTATAGTCAACATTATTAATAATTTTTACATTATTAACAAAAACATCTACAGCAAGGTCGGATGCAAATCCTGCATCATCGATCGCATTTATTTCTATATAAGGTGTGGCTTGTTCTACAACTTGGAATTGTAAAATAGGAATCGCTTTATCGTTTGATTTAATCCAAACGTTTCTATATTCTTCACCGTTGTCGTTATTGACTTTTAAGAAACCGTCAGCAACTGATAGTGTGCTTAATACTCCTAAGTCGTAAGTAGTAAATGTATCTGTTGTGAAAAAATTACTAAACAAATAATCACCAACGTTAGAAACATTTTTATATGTTAGCGGAAATCCTAAAACAGGATCTGCTGTTCCAGTTCCTCGAGTATAACCAAATATTGCTGTACCTACGAAAGAACTATTATAGATTGTTTGATCAGAGTACTTGTTGCCACTGTTATCAAATAACTCGTACAATGGTGCTTGATTTAATGAAGTTTTTTGTTGGCCGAATTGCCATACTACTCCATCATACCACCAATTTGTGCCTTGATAGCTTGTACCTCTTGTTACTACTAAGGAATCGTTAAGTGAAGGATCGGCGTCTGCCGCTTCTTCAAGGTTAACAATAACATTATTTCCAGCGGTTACATACTTAACTTCAAATACTTTACCTTTAACTAAAGGATCTGTGTCTGCGTTGAAAATAACTCTAAATCCTTGTTCAACTAATACACCATCAATATAAAATCCAGGTGAACCTTCAAATGTAGCGATAGCATCTTTAGTTACAGTATCAATTAAATCTACGTTAGGTTTACTGTTTGCACCAAAGTTGAATAATTGAATGTCTGGCTGGAATTCAATGATAGGACGTTGTGCTCTCATTGCTGTATCATAAACAGGAGGAACTCCGTTTACTTCAGCCACAGCAGCAATTACGTCAGCATGAACCCAACGATTGTAACGGCTCCATGGATTTTTATCTTTAGAAGCACGATTAATTGTTACGTATTCAGGAACTAATGGAACATTCGCAAAATCATCAAACGGATATTGATCAAAAGGAGTAGCATCAAAGTTTGTATCTAGTGTATTGATCACAAGACCTGCGTTAGATAAACTATCAAAGTCAACTAATTTGATCGCAGTTCCTACACCTTCAATAATAAATTCTTTATCTTGATATGTGCTAGGTGTTATTGCGCCAGCAAAATGGATTTTCATTCCATTAGAAAATGTAACTCCATTACCTGAAATATAAGATTGCTTACCAATAATATCTTTTTCAATATCAATTACTGTATCTTCTGCCAATGCTTTAACATTAATTTGTCCAACGGCATTTGCATTACCTTGTGCAAAATAAAATAATATGTCAGGAGTTGTATTATCAATGGTTAGTATAACTTGTCCATTGGCTGTACCGTTGCCTGTCGCATTAGAATATAAATCATTTACAGTTTTAGTATAAGCTGTCTTAATATAGAAAGGATACTTACTGTTAACATTGAATACATAAGTTAATCCTCTGTATAATGTTAGTAAAGGATTACTTGTTAAGCCGTCAGGAGTGAATACTAGTCCCTGACCGTCTGAACTATCTGTAACGGTATATGTACTTTGTGTTTGTTTTTGTTGACCTGTGATTTCTACGCTATCAGTACCTGTTGGCAACCAATAGTACTCGCGGAAATTTACAAACTTATCCCAATCAATCATTGGATCGTATGAATACGAACGAGGACGGAACAATCTGTCAAGATTATTTGTGTTTGCTCCGTAGAAATTTAATTGATTGATTAAATCGTCAAACCCAGAACTTAAACTGAACTGATTATTTTGATCTTTAACAACTAGAGATGGTTGTAACTGATATGCGTTTCTTAAAGCAGTACCGCTATCAATGTAGTTGTCTGTTTCAGGATTATATGTTGGAGTTAATTTATCTCCCATAAATCCGTTAATACGCTCTAGTTGAGGTTGTTGTATTAATTGATCTAATGTGCTTGCTAAGAATTTAGTGTTTTTATCTGTTCTTAGATAGCCAGGCAACAGGTCGGATGAGCGACGAGTGTTAGACGGGTTGTTAACGTCAACAGGGTTATTAATATCGTTACTTGCCATTAGTAAACAGTTCCATTTGTATTAGTAATAATAGGTGAAGTTGAATTTATAGATGCGGCTGTAAGTGCATCAATGATTTCAATATCGGTAGCTTGCGCCCCACTAATTAAGATTTCATTTGATTGACATGAAATTTCGTATAGGCTACCAAAAGGTAAACTTGCATTCTTTGGAACGATTACAAAGTTTACAATATCTGGTGTCATTGTATTTAAAACATAAGTGGCCAGCTCACCAAAATTAAATGATTGGCCGAATGTCCAGTTGTCGATGCTGAAGAAACTATTAATCGCAGCTAAAATTCTAGTAGTTAAATCGTTGGTACTTGTAACTACACCAGGATTTGAAACTGCCTTAAATGTTGCTTGTAGATTTGGATCTGCTTTTGATCCAAATAATACCTTATAGCTAGCAGGACGATACACAATCGTATCAGAAATAGATTTAATTGGTTCTAGAGCGTTAGCAAAATTTTCTTCTAAACTAGAACTAGTAGGAGCTAGCGGCAATGTTGCTGTAGCTCCTGACAAATAACTGCGGAACGCAGAATCATAACTGTTTGTTAAAATGTAAATGTCAATAATATTTGTTTTGCTTGGATCTAAACGGCGTTCTTCGCCTGTGTTATGCTGATAGTGGAATTTAATATTAGCTCTACCTGACTTAGCAAAATAACCAGTGTTAAGCACGAATGTTCTAGATGTTGGATCAAAGTTTTTAATCACATCTGGTTGATAAAAATAATATAAAGTATCAGCACTTAGTGGTTCAACACTTGGTGTTGACACATAAGCGGCAAACGCAGCATCTTCATTAGGATAAGCATGTACTGGAGTTATAGAAGTATCAACAATAGAATATCTATTTCCGTCTGAACTTAGTTGGAAATAAACAAACTTATCATTATAAGAAGTTTGTGCATTTACAGAATTAGGATCAACAATGATATTAAACGCATCTGGATTATCAATCTGACCATCGTTATTCGCATCGTAAAAACCTATAACAACTTTCTTAGGTTCAACATACCCATCAAATTCTACAACACTTGATTCTATTTGCCAACGATAATCAACACCTAATGCTGTAGTGCTTGTATTCAATGAGTTAACTGATAGTACATCAATTTGGTCTTTGATTGTACGACCGTTCACATAATCATAATTGTTATTATCGTAGTTTACAAAGAACGCTGTTTGATTAGCACTTTCAAATATATAATTCAATAATCTATAAGATACTGTGTAATTAGACCCGTTCCATGCAAACAAGATCAACCAACTAGCATCTTTTTGTATGTTTGCTGTGTCGCCTTGATATGTTAAACTAAAAGGCGATGTCATATCAAGATTAGAATTGACAATAATAAACCATTGACGTGTATTTTTATCAAAACTTAAACCAAAGTTCTGTTGTGATAAGCATAGTACGGCTATCTGAGCTTGGAAGGCAACACTAAGAGTAGTAATCAATGTAGGTATAACTTCTACAGGAATCGCACCGCTAGGAATTTTTCCAGATAATACAACTGGACCTATTCCTGTTACTAGATTTCCTTTACCTTGATTTGAACCATCTCCTACAACATTTATAACAGTATCCCACATAAACAAAGAAGTTGTGCTGTCTGGGTTAATTGTTAGTGTGCCGTCTGCAGTAAAATACTTCTGAACACCATTTTCAATAGGTGCTTTAAATTTAATCATTGCACCCGGTGTAATATAGGTAGCATTGTTGTTGCTGAAGTATCCTAATTGAACAGGAGACCCGCTGAACTGATCTTGAAAATAACCAGTTGTTTGTGCTGTTGTTACAGTAGTCTTATTCCACTGATAGTTTAACAGTGAAAGTTGTGGACGTGGATAAAAGTCTGTACTAAAGTACCAATTCTTAAATGTGTTTGATCTAATAATCGGTGCTAGTTGAGAATTAATTGCAGCATACACATCGTTAGCTGTTTGGAATGAAAAATCAAAACTAGGTTGTGCTTCTTCTCTATAAATTATTCCGTCTTTAGCAAAAATATCAGTACTAGAATACTGTCCACTGATGTCGCTTAATTCAAAATATTTTGAGATACCGCTACTGATGCGGTTAACACTAGAAATTTTAAGAATGTCATTACTGATAGACAGAGGAGCGATATTATAATCTTCCCCTGTGATCATTCTGTTTTGCAGATAATAAGTCTGCGGAGCATTCTGTTTGATGCTGGCTAATGATTCTGGACCACTACTGTTAGTTACAGTATATTGTAGGCTAAGTGTTAATGTAAGTTTTTGTGCAACACCAGATTTATTAACATAAGGAATGGTAATATTAATACCAGCCATTTGATCTGGAGTGATTGAATATGTTCTTCCATTACTTTGTCTATAAAATAAAACAAAGTTACCTTTAGGCAAGTCAGCAAAGCTACCATCAGCAAAGTTTAAATCAATCTGATCGTTAGCTCTTGAAGTAACTGTATAAAGTGTTCTTGTGTTATTTGCAATATTGTTATAGATAACATTGTTGCCAACTAACGCATCAACTCGTGTCCATAAGGTCTTATAATTGCCGTTAGCATCTAATTGCCATAGCCATACATCATCGTTATTGATGCCGTTGGCATTGATACCAATAATTTCGTTAGCAACAGGATTGTTGATTGAAAACCTAGTTGATGCTAATGTGCCTTGGCGGAAATATGTAAAGAATCCTGTATTTGCTGATCCTGCGCCTTTATTGTCGTTTTGAAAAATATAGCTAAATGACTCCGCAGGCTTTGGCGGAGTTTCATAAACATACGTTTGACCTGAGAACGCGGCTCCAGACAATTCAAATGTTGTTGGAATGCCGTTGATAGGTTTTGTAATTGTATATACTGGTACATCAACGTTTGTACTGTTAACCTGATATTGATCAGTTGACACGCCGTTTACTACCGCAGAGTCTGATGGTGTACCAAATGATGTGCCGTTAGGCATAGCAGAATTTAAAATACTAACAAACTGTTGATACCAGTTCGCATTAGCAGGGTCATTCCACCCAATAACTTGGTTAGCTAGATTAAGACCGTTGTTATCAAAAATATTATCTGTGGTTGAAATAGCAGAAATTTTTAATAGTCCGCTGGCAGGTATATTACGCTTAGGATTATAACTGATTAACTGTGCAAGACGTAGAACACTATCTTGTCGCTGTGCTGTTTCTAGGAAGTTTTCACGGGCATTTAAGTCAATACGGAAACTTAAATTCTGGCCAAGATAAGCAATAAGATCAATGAGAGCGATATATTCGCTAGAATCAATATAGTCATTAAATTCTTCTGGGTAGGTTTCACGTAGATACGTGATCATTGTGCGGCGCAGAGTGTCAAAGTCATAGCTTTGGAAGTCTGCGTTGCGGAAACTTTGGTAGATCTTAGTCCAATCTTCTGCGACTAGTAGTTGTGAGTTGGTTGCTGGTATCATATGTTATCAATTGTCCTAGATAACATATTTATTGAAAAAATTATATTGGTATATTATTGTTGTGTAACTATGCCAAGTTCTTTGTCAAACGATAAGCTCATTTTTTGGCTAACATCAAAGTTTTTATAGAACAGCGTAGCTTCAATTACCATGCCCATATCGGCTTCTGTAATTAAAATTTGTGTAGGTGTTACCCTAGGATCTTCGTTTAAAATACGAGTTACATCGTTGCTGATTAATTGCTTAACATCATCAGTAAAAGGTTCGTAAATTAGGCTCCAAATAACTGTCCCAAAGTTAGGATTCATTACTCTTTCGCCTTTTCTTGTTTGAAATTGATTGATAATATCCTGTTGTATCAAAGGAAAATCATACAATTTAGTAGTCAATGCAGCATCATTAACACTACTAAAGCCTTTATAGAATTGGCTTTGTTGTGCTTGACGTTGATTACTAACGTTTCCAGGATTAATTACAATATTTTTATAAGTCATGACCTAATATTTATACTGCGGTTACTTTAAGATCTGGTACTGTAGTACCGCTAGCTTCAAGTACAGCTAGCACTTCACGGCGATGTTTGCTAACAACGTCTAATACCATTGAAGGTGTAAAATATCCCTTCTTAGGTGCTGGATCAAAACCACCGTTGGCAAAATACCAACCTGAGGTTTTAGGATTACTTCCGTCTGCTATCTTGTCATTAGGACCTGCAAATCTAAGAGCAGGCAATAAGATAGTTAGATAAATGTTGGCTAACGTTGGATTAGGACAAGCAGAACTTGGCCATCCCCACTTGTTAAAATACTTAAGGACCCAGTCCATCTGTGCCACACGGCCTAACTGACCTAACGCACTAGTTGTTGTTCCTAAACTAGTTGCGGCTGCTGTACCAAACTGTATAAGTCCTGTATAACCTAAATTATTAGTAATTGAAGGGTCGAACGTTCTATTACTTTCTAAGTTCATACAAGCTAGTAAATCAATAGGATCAAACTTTAGTGCGCCTGCTATAGATTTAACTTTATCCAGGAATGGTTGATCTGTTGACCACGGGAATACTTGATTGTGTACTGAACCTCTATCTTTTGTAGATCCTTTAATTGCAGGATATGACGGGTTAGAACTCGCTCCGCCAGGAATTACAGCACCGTTTGCGGCTACTTGAGCAGGAGTAACACTAGTGTCTGTTTTGTCTAAACTAAACTGAACAGGATTAATATTTTCATGTTGATCCCAAGGCTCATGGCTAGGTATACGTTGCATAATAGACGCAAGATCTGCGGCTTTATAGAATACACCATTAGCCCAAGAACGCTGTCCGTCTCGCTGAGGAACAGCAAATAGTGTTAGTGGTGTTGGACTTGCTGCAGGTGTTGCTGATATTGCACCAGGTGCTGTAGGACCATTTAAATCAATACGTCCTGCAGATGCTAGAATATTGCCTCCAGATAAACCTAAATCACCATTAGCACTAAGAGCCAATGTATCTGCTGTACCAATACTCATTTGACCTGCGGCTGTATAACGACCTTCACCGCCTGCGTTGTTGTTTATGTTAGCGGTAGCGGATATGGCAACATTTCCTGTAACATTTAAATTAAAGTCTTTAGTTGTGCCTATTTTTATTCCGTCACTAATAATATCAATTTCGTCTCCTGAATTGATATTAACTTTACCTTCATTAGTTGCAATATTAAAATTACGACCTGCTTCTAAATTAAAATCTCGATCAGCATGGAAGTTAAAGTCGCCTTTAGTACGAATACTAATAGAATCTTCACCGTACACATCAATCTTACCAGCACTAGTAAGTTCTATCCATGCTGTGCCTCCAGAATTCGCTATGTAGATCAAATCACTACTATTGTGTAGTAAGATCTGATGACCTGTTCTAGTACGAATACGTACTAATTCATTTAGGCCATCTTTGTCTCCGTCATCCATAACAAAGGTTGTTCCGCCTAAACGGCTAACAGGTGCTGTCACACTTGGAGTAATTTGCTTTTTAGGTGCTGTAGAATCAACAGGTCCTGGGGTTGAAATACCATATACTTGGCTAGGTACTTCACGTCTGGCACTACTAGATGTAGGTCCTCTGATCGTATCTAATATTAAGCCTTGCTTCAATAATACATCTGCAAACGGATGTACAGGTTTTGTAAAAGTGTCAGGTGCAGGTATTTGACCATCTCTACTTTTCTTATGATATTCTGCAACAGGTAAGTATCGTGTGCCGTACTTTGTTTCTTGCTCAGGAGTTAGTGCTACATATTCGCTGGCCGCAAGACCCGGAATCATATGATTCTGATATTGATCAGATATACATCCCATCCAGAAACCGCTGTTAACATCGCCGTCTAGGAAAATAACCATAATGGTTGTTCCTACGTCCGGAGGAATCATCCAGAATCCGTAAGATTTCTGTACATCATTAAAATTTGAACTATCGTTGCCTTCAAACTTTATCGAACTTACACCGCTAAATGGACTACAATATCTAAAAGGAAGATTCGTACCATCAAGTTCAGGAACACCAGGAATTGATCTAACTAGAGTTGCTTCTAACATACCCATATAAGTTGTGTCAAGATGGTTTGTTACCTTGGCCAAGTATGGACCAGGTGCTATCCTAACATTTATATTACGAGTATTTTCCATTCATTAACCTTTTTGTAATGCTTGTACTAAAGGACTAGCAGATGCGGCAGTTGTAGGTACCGCTGTTGCTCCCGCTGTTGGTGTAGCGTTAGTCGCCTGGGCAGCATTTGTCTGTGGTTGACTTGCTGGTATATTTCTAATTGTTTGAGCTGTGATACCTGCAAGTGCAACACCAGCTGCTGCAAGCCCTGCTATATTAATATTGTTTGGTACTGTACTAGTTACCTGAGTTAGCTGTGAAGCTAATTGACTCTGGGCACCTGGACTCAATCCAGCGATCGATGTTAAATCAATTCCAACAGCGTTGCTAACTCCCCTTACATCATTTTGTACAGGAGATTGAATTACATCAAGGCTTGCAGGTGAATTATTAGTGATTGGGTTTGTTTCATAATTGAATATGTATGTTCCGCCCTGTATAGAATTTTGTTGTTGTGCTGTTGCTACGGCTGTTGCTACTACGTCTGAAGCGATCGCCTGTGCCGCCGGACTTGTGGTAGGTGCCGCTGCGGCGGCTGAAGTATTTCCGCTTGATAATAAATTGTCAACAGCACTTAGTAATGCCAGTCCGCTGGCGGCTAATCTAATACCAGAGGCAAGATAATCTGCACCAGGGCTTAATAAATTCTTTAAATCAAACGATGGAGTTTTTATTCCTGTTTTTTGAACAGTAGAAGGTGCCGCATCTTTTACAACCTGCTCACCTTTAGCAGGAGTTGTCTTATTAAGAACATTTGGCTGGGCCTGTTCATTACCGACAATCTGTCCAGGCAATCTATTTAAAGTTAATTTTTGTGTAAACTGGCCATCTCTAAAAGTATTAACCAATGTTGTCACTAGATACAATCCATTATATGGTGCTAGCTTTTCGTCAAACTTCATAAATCCAGTTGCAGGATCAAAGTCAATTGGTGTTCTAAAGGTTAAACTTATTAACAGCTCACCTTGAGTATACGGAGCTTCGCCTGTATTAGTAAACCCAGGAGATAATAAAATTAAATTTTGTTTACCCATACCGCTCGTACATAAGAAGTAAGGATCTCCTAAAATTTCTAAATCTGCCATCACTAGTGCTGTTCTGTTTAAAACAGCTTCGTGTAAATTCTTTGCTAATTGATAGTATGGCGTTAATTGGGCTTGGCCGCTCTTCTGTCCTAGCTGAGTAGCAACCTCTGTAGTAGATTTAGTATTAACAGCTACAGATTCTTTAGGAGCCGTTGTTGGAGAACTTTTTTGTTCTTCTGCTTTATCTGTTTTATTTTCCGCTGTCTTTGCATCAACTGTGTTTGCTGGTGATGCACCAGCACCTGCACTACTTGATACATCAGTTACATTACCCATCAATGCAGGTATAGAGTCAAAGTAAAGGTTATCAAACTTTAAATTAAATTTAATAATTTCTTCATTCTTGCCTGTATAGATATAGTTGTAAGAACGTTTAACTTCTGCTTTAATATCTTTATATTCTAATTTAGATTGACGGTAACCCGGAACCATAGTTAATGGAATCTGAAAAGGTTCTACCACATATCTATAATTTGCAAAATATTTGTTGTTAGTTGAGTCGTAGGTATTGTTGTTCAGAGATGTTTCAATTCTAACAGTAAAATAAGTTATTTGCTGATTTCCTTGTTCTGCTTTTTTTAGATTTTCTTCGCTTAACAAATTTCTAGTATATTCACTATCACGAATAATACCTGCTATACATTCGTGTATGCTAGCACCTGCGGCAAAAACTATTGTGCCTTCTTTAGGATTTAGTCCACCAGTAGCGGGACTTGCTTGTGAATTTGCTGTTGTTGCACCTGGTACATTACTAAACATGTATCCGTTTTTAAATTGTGCTGGGTCTCCAAATTTAAAAACGTTTGTTGATTTTAATTCATCATTAATTTTTGCAGATAATAACTCAGAATTTTGATAGTTAGGATCACCAACGTGATTTTGTGTTGGAGGTGAGTACAACATTGCCTGTAAGGTATCTTGAGGCGTATCGACTGTAACTAGCTTAGGTACAGATAACTCATATGTGTCAAAACCTTTTTGATCTGTTTGCTTTTCTGTTCTTGATTGAATCATTTGATTGATTGCATCAAAGAAGTTAGTCAATACTTCACCAACTGTATTTCCTGTTATCTTAATATCGTTGGAGAGAATATTTGTCTGACCGAATCCCATTTGATTCGTAGCGGCAGTTACTAAATGATACTTTGTTCCAGATTCGCCCACATCAACATTACATTCAGTAATTGACACACAAAAATATCTAGTTGAAAAATCAATATCTTCCGGAGGAGTATTAATATCAGCTGTATCTCTCCAACCTTGGAATTTAATTCTTAAACAAAAAGATGCTTTTAAAAAATCAGGATATCCTGCGGCCTTGGCAGATACTGACATGGCTTCTAAGAATCCGTTCATGCTATAAGGTTCAAATACCTCAAATCTAATGTTAGACGCAATACTTTGTCCTGCTTCGCGAGATCCTGCACCTACAGTACTGTCTATGATAACATTGTCAATAAACATATCATAAGAACCAGGACTGTTCTTATTAAATTCCTCAACCATAGATTGTACAGCACCGTAATCTGTCGAAGTCGATGCGAAAGAACTGTCTGGATTAATTCCTAATCCTTGTCCGCCTTTACCTGACGAATTTATTATTCCGTATTTTCTTAAATCAGCGTTAATGTCTTCAGGATTTTCTGTAGACAATGTTTGGGGAGTGATTGGTCCAAATGCAAAGTTATAAACAAAAGATCTATATTGGTTTAAAATATTTTGTTGTTGTGCATACAAGACTTTACTTGTATCTGTACCATTGTAAATCTGATTAGAAGGATCAACGCCTGCATTGGTGTTGGGAGTTTTATTTTCTACGGTAACGCCCGTTGCAGTCATGTTAGAATCCTAATGCTGTTTTGATTGTAGCAATCTTTGGAAGATAGATTACTTGGCCTGGAACAAAATCATATACTGAATCTCTGATCACGTCTTTATTACGCACAGCAAACACCCACCATAATTGACTATCACCGTAAATATCGTTCGCTAATAAATCAGGTCTGTGCATATACAGACTTGTTATTGTAAATTGTATGTCGTCTACTTGTGGAGGTAGATCAACAAATTTTAATACGTCAAGATAACCATTAGTTAACGGAGTACTTGCATACGGACTGAATTTATTATATCCAGACGGCATTATAGATATCCTCCACCTGCTTTAACAGTAGTACCTTGTAACCAATCACTAACTGTATAATTTTGCATTTCGCGTCTACTGTATGTAATGTTCAATGTCAGTGTAATTGAACTCATTGTAGGAACCATGCTGTATCCGTATGTATTAGGAACGCTAGTTCCTGGAGATGCAGGACCTCCTACAGAAATATAATCAACTCCATCGGGTAATTCGTGTCTCCAGTTAGCAACAACCACTGGCACGTTACTAAACATATAATCGCCGTAGGCATCAAAACGACATACTGGTGGAGGTGAACCTGCACCATCTTCATTACCCCAACGCATTTTTGTCAAAGAACGTAACAAGTGAATTGTTCCTAATAATACAGCAGCTTCACCAGGGGACTGTGCTGTAAATTTTGCTGTAACTGTTATGGGTCCGACATTACCGTTCTTAAAAAAGTTAATCGGAAAATTAGAGTGCATTGGAATTTGTACAGCATAGTCGGCTTTGTTATCCATTGCTATACTAGGAGTGTACGGAAATAAAATTCCTCCGTTATTTTTAATAACATCGTTAGGACCTGCTGCAGGACCTACCAGATAACTTGCCGGCACACGAAGTTTGGCTCTCAAATCTTGAGCGCCTGCCCACTGTGCATTAGCGCCTGGAATATTAACGGGTGTTGCTCCTGCTGGTATATCTGCCATAGTTGATTTAGTTCCTTATACCTTATTTAACCTGATAAATAATGTACGCAGTTAATCAAATGGTTGACACAACCAAATCCAATCTGTTATAATAGTCAATAAAGGAGGGTGCGCTAAGATGCCCAATTCAACAATAGTACAACCATCAGGTAGAAAGCAAAAATACCTAAACAATAAAGATTTATTAGCAGAAATACATAAAAGCAAAGCAAGTTTTAGTAGCTATGCCAGCAAAGATTACATACAACATGACATTATTTTACCAAATTTAGATAAAATAAACATTCGTACAATAGCAGATGCCAAACGTGCAAGAGCCAAAAGAATAGGTTTAGAAGCATTTAACGCGGCAAGACTCGCAGGTGATAAGAAAATTAAGCTAGCAGAAGTAACACCTGATTATACCACTATCAAAAAAACAGATGTCGTTATTAGGATTATGACATTTGATCATATTCCCCTAGCCCCAGGACGTAAGAAAACTACCAAGACTACAGCAGATAGTCACGAAAAAGTTAATTTTCCTCCATACCAACATTGGAAGTTTGATGAAAACGATAACTTAATTTGTGTAGGTAAAAGTCATTGGAAGGGTACTTTAGAAAAAGGTAAGTTTTCAAAAGACCACGGACGTATTACAGAAAACTTAGGTAAAATGTATATCAAATTAAGTGAACGATATGCACAGCGTAGCAACTGGCGTGGTTATACCTACATCGAAGAAATGAAGGGGCAGGCTATCCTACAGCTAAGTCAAATTGGTCTACAGTTTGATGAATCAAAATCAGAAAACCCATTTGCTTATTATACCGCCGCTGTAACAAACTCATTTACTCGTATTCTAAATCTAGAAAAGAAAATGCAAAACATTCGTGATGACCTGTTAGAAGAAAATGGTTTAACCCCATCGTTGACTCGTCAAAGCAAAGAAGAATATGCAGAAGAAACTGCCCGCCAGGCAGAAATGTACAAAAAATTCCGTATGCCTAAGAGTGAAGAAGAACCTGTTGAAGATGGCGAAGAAGGTGCTTGATCTAACTTTTTACACATGCTATACTAGTAACAGGAGAAATTATGGGACTTTTTAAAAAGGTAGCATGTTTTACTGACATACATTTTGGTCTTAAATCAAATAGTCAGACACACAACGAAGATTGTGAAGAATTCGTAGATTGGTTTATCCAACAAGCTAAGGATGCAGGTTGCGAAACCTGCATATTCCTAGGCGACTGGCATCATAATCGCAACTCTATCAATTTAATTACATTAGATACTAGCTTACGATGCTTGGAAAAACTAGGTGCGGCATTTGACCAATTCTTTTGGTTTCCAGGTAACCACGATTTATTTTATAAAGACAAGCGTGACATTCATTCATCGGCGTTTGGTCGCCACATTCCAGGAGTTACTGTTGTAGACGGTATTACAACTCTTGATGATGTTACCCTAGTTCCGTGGTTAGTTGGAGACGAATGGAAGACTATGAAGGATCTTAAGAGCAAATATGTCTTTGGACATTTTGAACTTCCTAAGTTCTTTATGAACGCAATGGTACAGATGCCAGATCACGGAGAACTTCACGCAGAAGATTTTAACGGACCTGACTACATATTCTCAGGACACTTCCACAAACGTCAAACGAACCAAAAGGTAGTATACATTGGTAATGCGTTTCCGCACAATTATGCAGATGCGTGGGATGATGAAAGAGGAATGATGATATTAGAATGGGGTGGTGAACCTCAATATATCAACTGGCCAGATGCTCCTAAATTTAGAGTTATTAAACTTTCAGAACTGATTGATCGCAAAGACGAAGTCATGCAGAGCAAGATGTATCTGCGTGTTAATCTTGATATTGATATTAGTTACGAAGAAGCAAACTTCTTAAAAGAAACATTTGTAGGCGAATTTGATATTCGTGAAATGGGTCTAATTCAAGAAAAGAATAACTTAGAAGGTATCATTGACGATACAGCAGATGCTAAGTTTGAGTCAGTTGATCAAATCGTTAATGATCAGTTAGTTAATATTGAATCTGATTCGTTTGATAAAAAATTACTTTTAGATATCTATAACGGACTTTAATGTTTAACATAAAAAATATAACAGTTAAAAATTTCCTTAGTGTTGGCAATCAAACACAGGCTGTAGACTTTGACCGAAATCATTTGACCTTGGTGCTAGGTGAGAATCTAGACTTGGGCGGAGATGATAGCGGATCACGTAACGGTACAGGCAAAACGACCATTGTAAATGCTCTAAGTTATGCACTATACGGACAAGCACTTACTAACATCAAACGAGAAAACTTAATTAACAAAACTAACGGTAAGAATATGTTAGTCACAGTTAAGTTTGAAGTAGGCGGTGTTGAGTATCGTATTGAACGAGGCCGTAAACCTAATGTTCTTAAACTGTATGTTAACGATGAAGAACAAGAAGCAAAAGATGACGATGCTCAAGGCGACAGCCGCGAAACACAAAAGCATATTGAACAACTATTAGGCATGAGCCATACGATGTTCAAGCATCTTGTTGCACTTAACACTTATACAGAACCGTTCCTAAGTTTAAAAGCCGCAGAACAACGTGAAGTTATTGAACAACTGTTAGGTATTACTCTGCTGAGTGAAAAAGCAGAACTGTTAAAAGAGCAGACAAAAATAACAAAAGATGCTGTACAATCAGAAACATTTAAAATACAAGGTATTCAAACTGCCAATGAGAATGTACAGAAAAGCATCGATAGTCTAGGGCTAAAGAGTTCTGCTTGGGAAACTAAAAAGCAAGAAGAATTAGAAAAGCTAGGTAATGCTATTATGCAACTTGGCCGTGTAGACATTGAAACAGAGCTAGCAAATCATGCGGCTCTAAAACAATGGACTGTTAATAACAACACCCTTAAAGATCTAAACAAACAAAAAGCTACTTTAGAATCTGCAGTAGGTCAAGCAGAAAAAGCAGTAACCAAATATAGAAAAGACTTAGAAAGTCTAGCAAATAAAACATGTCCTGCATGTGAACAAGAACTCCACGATCATAAGCATAGCAAAATGATAGAGGAGGCTAACAAGCATCGTTTAGAAGCAGGTACTTACTACGATAAAGTTACAGCTGACCTGCTGACAATTACTACAGCGATCAGTGAATTAGGTGAATTGCCTAAGCCACCTGTTACATTCTATGAAGAAGAAAGCGAAGCGTTAGGTCACAAAAACAATCTAGCAGGACTTGAACAAAGCCTTGAAGCAAAGTTTAATGAAGTGAATCCTTACACAGAACAGATTGAAGAATTAAAAAATACAGCGATACAAAAAATAGACTGGACTGTTGTTAATGATCTAACAAAACTAAAAGATCATCAAGAATTCCTACATAAGTTGCTGACAAATAAAGATTCTTTCATCCGTAAAAAGATTATCGATCAGAATTTAAGTTACTTGAACAAGCGGTTAAGTTATTATATTGATAAGATGGGCTTGCCACATACTGTAGTATTCCAAAACGATTTAAATGTTTTGATTACTTTGTATGGCCAAGATTTAGACTTTGATAATCTAAGCCGTGGTGAACGCAATCGACTAATTTTATCTTTGAGTTTTGCTTTCCGCGATGTGTGGGAAAACTTGTATCAACATATTAACTTGTTATTCATTGACGAGTTGATTGATGCTGGTATGGATGCCGCAGGTGTTGAAGCAGGACTGTCGGTACTTAAGAAGATGGCCAGAGAGCGTAATAAGAACGTATTCTTGATCAGCCATAAAGATGAACTAGTAGGCCGTGTAAACAACGTATTGCATGTAGTTAAAGAAAACGGATTTACCAGTTATGCTACCGATTCAGAATTAGTAGAGCCCCAATGAGTGATTTGCTAAACAAGTATATTGAAGCTCACGATCAGATGATAGCATTGTTGATCGAGCATCACCGTACTCATTTAGAGTTCATAGACAGACAGAGTTACGCAAGAGCAAAAGAGTTACGCAAAGTACTAAAGGAACTGCGTCTCAAAGTGAAAGAAACCGAAAAGGCCGCCCAAGCACGTATGCACGAACGCAGAACTGAGTGGCGAGCCGTAAACAGACTTAAAAAGGATAAAGAAGATGAGTGTTAATAATCAAATTACAGATGCTGTGACCCAGTACATGGCAGAAGACGCAAAATTTACAGCAGGTAATTCTGCGGCAGGCACTCGTGCTCGCAAGGCATTGGCTGAATTAGGTAAACTAGTTAAACAACGCCGTAATGAAATTACAGCAGAAAAGAACGCCCGCAAAGAAGCTAAGGCAGCTTAATCTGTGGTTACTCTAGCACCAAAATATCAACACCTTCGTTGCAAAATTTGCGACGGAGAAACATCTGTTCTCGGAGTTAAGGACTTTAATAGGACTTGCGAAGAAGAAAAGAATAAGATTGTTTTTAGTCCTATGGGCTTTGCTGTTTACTATCATCAGTGCAACGACTGTCAATTTATTTTTAGCACTGATTTTGATAGTTGGACTAAAGACGACTTTTTAGAAAACATTTATAATAGCGATTATCTCAAAGTAGATCCAGAGTACGGTGGTAAAAGACCTATAGACTGTGTCAATTGGTTTACTCCAATGCTAGGTGGTGATAAGACTATTACTGTTCTTGACTACGGTGCAGGAACAGATGCGTTCAGTCAAGAACTAAAAAGACAAGGCTACGATGCAGTAGGATGGGACCCAATGTGGTTAACTGATCCTACATTTGAAAAAGACAAAACCTTTGATGTAATCACAGCATTTGAAGTACTAGAACATACTCCTACTCCTTGGGAAACAGCAAAAGAAATAGTTTCTTTTCTAAATCCAGAGAGCGGGCAGATTGTTATCAGCACGTTGGTCAACGATATTATTGGTCGCGAGGGTGCAAACTATTGGTATATTGCTCCTCGTAACGGACATGTATGTATGCACTCTAATAAGAGTTTAGAAATCATGTTCGATAAACTAGGAATGGAAGTACAACACTTTAGTCCTAGCCAGCATGTCGCAAGTTGGAAAGAATGACTTGGACGTATCAAGGTGCTATAGTAACAGAATTACCTGAGGACTGTGTTGGATTTGTATACATTATAACCAACACAGTAACAGGGCGCAAATACATAGGCAAAAAATTAGCAAAATTTAGTAAGACGACCTACAAGACTGTAAAGTTAAAGAACGGCAAAAAGAAAAAGAAAAGAATCAGAGGCAAGATAGAAAGCGACTGGATGACATATTATGGAAGCAGTCCTAACTTACAAGCAGATATAGACACACTAGGCACAGATAAATTTACCCGCGAAATATTACATTACTGCAAATCAAAATCAGCAACATCCTACATTGAGGCCCGCGAACAATTTGACCGCAAAGTATTAGAATCAGATGACTACTATAATGGACATGTACAAGTAAGAGTACACAAGAATCATATTAAAGGTAAACTTTAGGCTCGTATTACAGTTTAAGCTAGCACAGGCTAACATCGTGTGCCCACGCCAACTCGATAATAAGAGGGACGGAATTCCCTGCGCTGTACAGAGTACTTAGCAACTATCCTTAACAGGACGTCGATCGCAATTTGCCGCGGTTTTGCTATTTGAATAGAGTGAATAAGAGCTAAAAGAGGGGAGAGAAACCCCGGATTTAACATATATGTTAGCGTATATATGTTAGATTACCGTCATAATAAGACGTGGCTAGGAGTACAGGATGACCGCTTCAGTAATGCCACAACGCTAAGTGACTTGCATACTCAGATAATGCTAGTACATCTTGACCCTTTCCTGGGTTAAGTGTGACCATTATATCTAGATAATACTTAATCTTTCTTCGAAAGAAATAAATGCGTTGAGCGTTAGCGAAAGAGCAAATGAGCTTTAGCTCATTTTTAAACATAAATAAAAACATACGTAATTTGAGGATCGTGTAAATGAAAATTATTCACTTAGTAGAAAGCCAAGATATATTTGAACTTGATGCGACAGGTATGACTCCTGATCAATATAAAGCTATCAAAGATGCTAATAAGCAAAGAGGACAGCAAATTGCTACTAAAATAGCTACTGCTAAGAATCAAGCTGCTCCAGCAGATAATGGTGCGGGCAAGCAAGTAATGGGCAACATGGCTTCTCAATTACAACAGCAAGATACTCCAGCAGATACAACACAAGCAACAACTCCTCCAGCAGATACAGATCAAAAAGTAGGCCAAGATCCTCAAACATCAACAGGTCCTACAGGTGATCCAACTCTAGATGCTCCTTTACCGGGTCAACCTAAACAGGGTCGTGGCTTTGTTAAAGGTCTAGCAAATGTAGTAGGACAAACAGCCAAAGGTATTGGCGCTGTAGCAGGCGGAGTAGCTGGCGCTGGCCGCGCTCTTAAGAAAGGATATAATGCAGGTGCTGATGCTGTTGGCGGTCCTGGTTATAGTTCACAAGCAGGCAATCAAGCTCCTGCAACAGGTGCTGCAAGATACACAGGCGGTGGTAGCGGTGCTGCAGGTGGTGCTGATCTACAAGCAATCAGTCAACGTCTTGCTAAAGTGGAAAAATTAGTGGGTGCAGCGGAAGGTACTACTAGTAATGCTAAACCTGTTGTTGAATTCTACAGTAAATTCCTAGGCAAAAACATTTAAAAGAAAGGCAGTCCGCTTTCTTGTGTAGTTTCTAGATTATCTTTGATAATCGTATTAATGATCGAACGATCAGCAACGTCTAGCTGATAAGCTTCTTCTAAGGATATGCCACCGCGCATAAACCAGACTAGCCTAAACAACTCGTCTTTTAAGGCCTTTACTTCCGAATCAATCTCTTCAATGAATTTGGCTACACCTTCATTGTCGAGAAGCAAAAGCCTTATGCGAAAAAATTTGACTGGTCGAAGTTAATAGGTACTTCAAACGTTTCAGGAGCACCAGCTTCTTGTTGTAACGGTGTAGTGCTTAGTGTAACTGGTTTAAGTTGATTTTGTTCTTTAAGCTCGTTTAGGTGCTTTTGGATACTGTCAATTATGCTCTTGTCAGCGTTTTCAATAAACTCTTTAATATAACGAGTTTCAGTTACATCTTCATCAAACGTTTTAATTTTAAAAATAGAACTTACTAACATTTCTGTAGTTAGGTCAGTTAGCGTCTGAAAGCTCTTTTGAATATAAGCGGCTTTTTGATCATCACTTAGCGATTCGTCACCTGCGATCTGCATCATCTTATTAGTTTCAAAACTCTTTTGACTGATAGTGGTCATATGTTTATAAGTCAATGGCTTAACAAACATTACCAGTTCATCAGTAACAGGTACTTGTTCGATCCATTGTGCATTTGATATTTGATCTATGAAACTGTGTAGTTCAATTTCGTAATCGCCTTCTTCAACTGTATTAGGAATTTTATAGCTAACGGTCATTTTTTCACCGTAAGTAGCGATACGGATCGCAACTAACAACATGTCTAAATCAATGCTAGGACAGTTCCAAGCATTTTTAATATTAGGCACACAGCTTTGTATCACGTCAACAACGCTTTGTCCGTTTAGAAGTGCATCAGGAGTTTTCATTACTATCTCATCTTTAGCTGTCATGGAAAACACAGGTAGCTGTCCGTTTTCAGGAATCTCGATAGAACCAACAGGCCAATACTTACCTCCACTAGGTAAAGTGATATAAATCTTAGGTTGACGCATAAAGCGTGTCAACGGATTGTTTTGATTAGTTGTGGTTTTAACCATGGTTTTAAATTCCTATAAATAAAGATAGTACAGTATGGATTGTATTTATATACCTACATAACCACCAATTTTAAAACCCATGGCCGATTACGCATCAGAACAGACCTTACAGGATTTACTACAAGTCGCACAAGCGATGAATGTAAATCTGACCAAGATTTCATCAACTTTGGTAAAAACTAATCAGTCTGAAGAAAAGAAAACTTCAGGATCTAGCGGTGCTAGCTCAGGAGTTGTTGATACACTAGCAGGACAATTTAGTAAATTTGTTCCTGTAGCAAAAGCCGTAGGAGTAGCATTTGATTTATTAGGACCTGCGGTAAGCCTAGTAGCAAAAGCATTTTCAGGACTGTTTGGTATTCTGGGTAGTCTAGCATCTACAGTGGGTAATGTACTAGGAATACTTAAAGATTTTGCTCTTGCAGCCGCAACAGGCGAAATGAAACTTAGCCAATTAGCTGATGTCATGGGAGACCTTGCGTCTCAAGTTCCGCTAGTTGGCGGAGTATTAAAGATGCTATTTGACATTGGCGGCATGGCGATCAAGCGTCAAGAAGAAAATCTTGAAATTTATCGTAAGCTAACCGCAGGCGGTATGGCCTTAAATGCAGATTTTGAAACCCTAAGAGATACAGCAAGATTAACTGGACTTACTCTTAGCGAGTATCAGGCGGTTATGTCAGATCCTAAATTTGGTCAGGCATTAGCTACAATGACAGGCGATGTTGAATCAGGGCGACTACTATTCAACAAGAATATGAAATCGTTTATGGGAGAAGGTAGCGAATTTAGAAAAGCTATCTACGGATTAGGGTATACTACACAACAAGCGGCCGGAATCATGGAAGTATTCATGATGGGGCAAGGTAGTATTACTAAAAAAGGATTACAGGACAGCAGAGTAGTTGCAGAAGGTGCTACAAATCTCGCACAAGAAATGACATTCTTAAGCGAAGTAACTGGTAAACGCAGAGAACAAATAGAAGCAGAATTAAAAGAAGCTACAGAAGAAGCCAACTGGAAAGCATTTACAGCAGGACTAGATCCTAAAGCAGCCGCTAATGCAACTACCGCTGTAGCAGACGCACTAGCAAAATTTGGTCCAGATGGTGCTAAAGCAGTTAAACTAGCTATCCAAACAGGTATTACTACTCCAGTTAACGAAGCTGGTGTTAGAATGAACGTAGCGTCTAAAGGACAATTTAGACAATATTTAGAAAACGCTAAAAATATTAATGAATCTGCTGATCAATTTCAATCAGGTATAGATAGAGGTACACTAGCAGCGGCTAATGGTATCAAACAAATGCACGACCAACTAGGTGTTACTAACAACATCATGGTCGCTCAAGGTAAAGGCATTATCAACGGCCAGATGCAGAATCTAGCTAACCAACGAAGCCAATACAAATCTGATGCAGAATATCTAGAAGCAATGAGCAAACTACATGCAAAAACTAAAGATACTGCTGGAAATCAAGCTGCTCAAATGGGTGACTTAACACAGAATTTACGAGATGTAGGTAACGTAATTGACAGAATTATGGGTACCTTATTAGGACCATTCTTAAAACCAATGTTAGCTATGTCTGGAAAGTTTGAAGCTGTGTCGTTAACTTTTGCACACATAATTGAACCATACGTTACTAGATTTGGTGCCGCATTTAAAGCGTTTACTGACAAGTTTGAGAATATCCATAGTTGGGACGAATTTAAAACAGCATTGTTACAATTCTGGGACGATACTAAAAAGATATTTGGCCCTGCTGTCCATGAACTGTGGGAATCAACTAAACCTATATTGTATTCCGCCATCAAAGAACTATTTGATTTCTTATGGCAAGCGATCAAAGGTGCTGTTATTCCTCGTTGGATGCGATCAGATACTGACATGGAAAAAGCAGAAGATGCCGCAAAGAAAAAACAACAGCAAGAAGAAACTCTACAAAAAATTAATGATAACATCATTAAATTAGAAAAAGAAAAAGCAGCCTTAGGTGACGGATTCTGGGATAGACAGAAAAAAGGTATACTTGATAACCAAATTAATCAACAAAAACAATGGAAGGGCCGTGTAGAAAAAGACATGGGGGTAACTCCTTCTAGTCAACCTGCTGCAAATCAATCATCTGCAGAAGCACCAAAAGTTGATCAAGCAACCAATATTAGAAATTGGGCATACAGCATGATGATTGGTGCTACTCCCGATGACGCTAGCAAAGTTCCAGCAAGCATTAAAGATGATGTTCTTAAGATTTACAATAATCCAGATGCTAATCTTAAAGCACAGGCTGCAAGTTTCAAAGCTGCAGAAGCTAAGAAAATTGCAGATCAAAAAGCCGCACAAGAAAGAGAAGCTGCTGATAAGAAAGCCGCAGATGCTAAAGCTGCCGCAGAGAAAAAAGATCAAAAACCTGCAGATGCACCGGCGGCTTCGGTCCAAGAACCTAAACAAGATCCTATTACTGCGTTAAATACTAACATAGCAAGACTAATTGCAGTTAATACCAGAACAGCAGAAGCAACAGAAAAAACCGCAACTACGCTAGCGTCAAACGGTAATCTGTTTAGAAAATAAGGATAATTTATGAGTTGGAAAAAGTACTTCACTCCTGTTAATACACAAGGTACACTAAGCCCTATCAGTGGTTCTGGAGGAAGCAGAGCAAATCCTACTCGCACAAACTACAGTTCATATTTGCCAGATGTTTATTCAGGACATCCAAATCGTTTAGAACGATATGGTCAATATGACACTATGGACAGCGACAGTGAAGTTAATGCAGCCTTAGATATTCTAGCTGAATTCTGTACACAAATGAACGAAGAAAACGGTACTCCGTTTGAACTGTTCTTTAAAGAAAATGCTACTTCAACTGAAGTTAAGATCCTTAAGAAGTACCTACAACAGTGGTCTAAGCTAAACAAATTTCCTAAACGTATCTTTAAATTAGTACGTAATGCGTTCAAATACGGTGACGTATTCTTTATACGTGATCCAGAAACTCTAGCATGGTTATACATTGATCCTGCTAAGATTGACAAGATCATTGTTAATGAAAGTGACGGCAAACAACCTGAACAGTATGTTGTCCGTGATCTAAACATTAACCTACAGAACTTAACAGTTACACAAATCACACCTACAAACCAAACAAGCGGTCCTGGCGGTTCAGGTTTTACTACAAATAACGCACAGCAACGTGGTATGGTAGGTACATATAACCAAGCAAATAACGGCGGACGCTTTGCTATTAACCAACAGCAATACGCAATCGACGCAAAACATGTCATTCATTTGTCAATGAGTGAAGGTTTAGACAACAACTTTCCTTTTGGAAATTCACTTTTAGAGTCAATTTTCAAAGTCTATAAGCAAAAAGAATTGCTTGAAGACGCTATTATTATCTATCGTGTGCAACGTGCTCCAGAGCGTAGAGTGTTCTATATTGACGTAGGTAACATGCCTAGTCACTTGGCTATGGGATTTGTTGAACGTGTTAAGAACGAAGTTAACCAGCGCCGTATACCGTCTTTAACAGGCGGTGGCACTAGCGTCATAGACGCTAGTTACAATCCACTAAGCATCAATGAAGATTACTTCTTCCCACAAACATCAGAAGGTCGTGGCTCTAAAGTAGAACTATTACCGGGTGGTACGAACTTAGGAGAAATTGATGATTTACGATATTTTACTAATAAGTTGTTTAGGGCTCTTCGTATTCCTTCCAGTTACTTACCTACTGGTCCAGATGATGGCGGTAGCAGTTTTAACGATGGCCGAGTGGGAACAGCTTACATACAAGAATTACGATTCAACAAATACTGCGAAAGACTACAATCACTATTAAACGAACAATTTAACAACGAGTTTAAGGCATACTTGAACCAACGCGGTATCAACATTGATCCTAATTTATTCGACGTTAAATTTAATCCACCACAAAACTTTGCGTCTTATCGCCAAGCAGAAATGGATACAGCCCGTGTAGGTACATTTGGTACTATGGTTGGAATTCCGTTCATGAGCAAACGCTTTGCTATGAAACGTTTCCTAGGTTTAACAGCAGAAGAAATTGCAGAAAACCAAGAAATGTGGCAAGAAGAAAACCTAGAAAGCAACAAAGGCAAGATGGATGCTAATGCTGAATTACGTTCTGCAGGTGTTACATCTGCTGGCGCCCAGCAGGATCTAGGTGATATAGACGACCTAAGTCAACCTCCAGAAGGTATGGAAGATGATATGGGTGCTGAAGCTGCTCCTGGAGCAGGTCAAGCAAGTCCTAGTGCTCCTCAAAGCACTCCACCAGCCTAATCTAATTTTGGGCTAAATACCCTTATGCTATTAAGAGAATTTGTTTATTTTAATGATGAAGATGCTGATCAACAGCAGGATAAGCGTTACGATCCTGACTCTGATAAAAGCATATTGAGTATCAAAGATACTCGTAAAACACGCTTGACTCTTAAGATGCTGAATCAACTTCGCCTTGCAGGTGAAGCACGAGAACAAGAAACCGAAGAAGAATTAGCTTTAGTTAGAGAGATGTATAAAAATCCTCCAGCTGAAGTTCAGGCCTAAAACTGCCATTTTAATTTAATTTTCGGCTCGATAAATATCTCGTTTGAGCCAAAACGATCGATTTTTGGCCTATTTCGCATAAGTAATTCAATAGTGCTGTAAATATAATACACAGCCTTGCCTGCTGATACTAAGGAGAAAAATCACATGTCAACAAAGTTTGAACAATTACTGGACTATCTAGTAAACGAAGAAACTGATAAAGCCAATGAGCTTTTTCATGAAATCGTTGTAGAGAAGTCACGAGAAATATACCAAAATCTTATCGCTGAAGAAGAAGAAGCGGAAATGGACGAAGCATCTGAAGAAGATGATGAATCTATGGAAGAAGCCGCTGAAGAAGAAGACGATGAGTCTGTAGAAGAGTCTGTAGAAGACGAAACTGTAGAATCAATGTTCGGAGAAGAAGAAGACGAATTCCCAATTCAAGATAAAACAGACGACCTAGAAGGTGATACAATGGATCACGATGCTATGGGCGGCGACGATGAATTTGGCGGCGACGAAGGTGGCGACGGCACAGCTCCAGCTACTAAAGATGACGTACAAGATCTTGAAGATGCTCTAGAAGAACTAAAAGCTGAATTTGAAGCTCTTATGTCTGCAGAGCGCAATGAAGAAGAAAACGAACCAGGCGTTCATGATGACGAAACTGGCCATGATCCTTTAGATGATGTTGACGGCGGTGCCGAAGACGACGAAGAAGGTGATGAAGAAGGTGAAGAAGACGACGAGGGCGAAAGCATGAAAGAAAGCCGCGGAGCTAAGTCACAAGGCGAAATGATGCGCGAATACATCGAAAAAGTTGCTGTAACAATGGCAGACGGTGAAGGCGTTGGATCAGGTCGTGGTGATAAAGCTGGACAAACAGGTCACGATAGTGGCAAGAGCCCAATCAGCTCTGGTTCAGGTAAACCAACAAGCGGTGCAAATGCTAAAAACATAGCACAAGCTGGTAAAGGTGCTGACGAAGACGGTCAAAAACCACACGGTAAGTTAGGTGGTGTATTGAAGAAAGGTGCTGACGTTCCACACATGGGTGACTTTGAAAACGTTGAGAAATCAAGCCGTTCTACAAAGAACATTTTTAGCACAGCTAAGAAACCAGCAAGTGGCGAAGGTCACGGCGTTGGTGCACAGACTGGTGGCGAAAAAGCAGGTCAAACAGGCGGTAGTACAAATACTAAGTCTGTAGTTGACAAGAAACTATAATTAGGAATTCAAGATAGATGCTATATCTACGTGAACATTTAAGTTTTGACCAAGCTCGTGTCGTATTGGAGAGTGATGAGAAGGACGGCGGAAAAAACCTTTACCTAAAAGGTATCTGCATCCAAGGTGGCATACGCAACGCTAACCAGCGTGTGTATCCAGTCTCCGAGATAGGCAATGCTGTAAAGACTCTAAACGACCAGATTCAAAACGGTTATAGTGTTCTAGGAGAAGTAGATCATCCAGATGACCTTAAAGTAAATTTGGACCGCGTTAGTCACATGATTACAGATATGTGGATGGACGGTCCAAACGGATACGGCAAGATGAAAGTCTTGCCTACCCCGATGGGTAACTTAATTCGTACTATGCTTGAAGCAGGTGTAAAACTTGGCGTAAGCTCTCGTGGTAGCGGAAACGTTAACGAGTCTACAGGCGAAGTAGCCGACTTTGAGATAATCACAGTCGATATAGTTGCTCAACCAAGCGCACCCGGCGCATATCCAACTCCAATTTATGAGCATCTCATGAATAACAAAGGTGGTTATGGTGCATGGCGTGTTGCCCAGGAAGTTAAAGAAGATCCAAAGGCCCAGAAATACATTCGTGAATCATTAATGAATGTTATTAAGGGTTTAAAATAAGGAGAACAGGATGTTGGACGCATTCAAACAATTGGTAGAAAGTGGTGTAATGTCAGAGCAAGTTAAGTCTGAAATTGAATCTGCCTTCAGTCAAAAAATTCAAGAGAATCGCGACCAAGTCACAGCAGAACTTCGTGAAGAGTTTGCTCAGAAATATGAACACGATAAAGGTGTTATGATCGAGTCACTTGACAAGATGTTAAACGACAGACTTGCCGCTGAAATGGCAGAGTTGGCTGAGGATAAACGTGCATTAGCAGAAGCAACAGCTAAGTACGCTGAAAAAATGGGAAGTGACGCTAAAGTCATGGAAGCATTTATGTCTCATCAACTAGCCAAAGAGATGGTGGAATTCCAAAATGATCGCAAGAAAGTTTCTGAGAATTTCCAAAAACTTGAACAATTCGTAGTACACGCATTGGCAAGAGAAATTGCAGACTTTGCAGAAGACAAACGTGATCTAGCTGAAACGAAAGTTAAGTTAGTTGCGGGTGCTAAAGCAAAATTTGCTGAAGTAAAACAACAATTCATTAATAAAGCAGCTAAAACTGTACAAGAAACAGTTGAAAAAGGTCTACGTACTGAAATCAAACAGTTACGTGAAGACATTGATTCAGCTCGTACAAATAGTTTTGGTCGCAGAATTTTTGAAGCGTTCGCTCAAGAGTTTCAAGGTTCATTCCTAAACGAAAAATCAGATACAGCTCGTCTGTTGAAGATTGTAGATAAGAAAGAAAAAGAAATTGCTGAGGCACAAGCTGCTCTAGCTCAAACACAAAAACTAGCAGAATCTAAAGAACGTGAATTACGTGTTCAGAAAGATCTAATGGAACGTGCTAAAGTAATGGGCGAATTGTTGGCACCTTTAAGTGCTGATAAAAAAGAGGTTATGGGTAGTTTACTAGAGTCTGTACAGACAAGTAAATTAAACATAGCATTTGACAAATACCTACCCGCAGTCATGGAAGGCGCAACTAAGAAAGCAACGGTAAAAGCTGTTATTACAGAAGGTACCGAAGTAACTGGTGATCGCGAAGTACGCAAGTCTGAGGTAGGCTTAGACAATATTTTAGACATCCGCAAGTTAGCGGGTCTATCTAAATAATATAATATTCAAGGAGATATATTAAAATGTCACAACTTCTGAACGAAAGATGGTCAGATACCAAAGAAGCTCTACTTGAAGGCCTACAAGGTAACCGTCGTGCTTCGATGAGCGTATGCTTAGAAAATACACGTAAGTACTTGGCTGAAAGTGCAACTTCAGGTGCAACTTCTGCGGGTAACATCGCAACATTAAACCGCGTGATTCTTCCAGTAATCCGTCGTGTTATGCCAACAGTTATCGCTAATGAAATTATTGGCGTTCAACCTATGACTGGTCCAGTGGCTCAGATCCATACATTACGTGTTCGTTACGCTGATCAAGGTAACAACGTAGTAGCTGGTGAAGAAGCACTAAGCCCATTCAAGATCGCTGCTGCTTATTCTGGTAACGATGTAGATTCTACTCCAGCTGCTAATTCAACAGCTGCCTTAGAAGGTACACCAGGCCGTAAGATGAGCATTCAAATCTTGAAAGCTCCAGTAGAAGCTAAGTCACGCAAGCTATCAGCTCGCTGGACATTTGAAGCTGCTCAAGATGCACAAGCCCAACAAGGTATTGACATCGAAGCAGAAATCATGGCTGCATTGGCTCAAGAAATTACAACTGAAATCGACCAAGAAATCTTAGCAAGTCTAAGCGCATTGGCTGGTGTTGAAGAATACTATGACCAATCATTAGTTTCTGGTACAGCTACATTCGTTGGTGATGAACACGCTGCTTTAGCGATTCAAATCAACCGTGTTGCAAACTTAATTGCTCAACGCACACGTCGTGGTGCTGGTAACTGGGCAGTTGTTTCTAACTTAGCTCTTACAATTTTACAATCTGCTACTACAAGCGCATTTGCTCGTACAACAGAAGGTACATTTGAAGCACCTACAAACACTAAGTTTGTTGGTACATTGAATGGCGCTATGCGTATCTATGTAAACAGCTATATGCCTGACACAGGTCGTGACAACGATCAGGTTCTTATTGGTTATAAAGGTGCTAGCGAAGCTGACGCAGCTGCGTTCTACTGCCCATATATTCCTCTAATGAGCTCTGGTGTTGTTCTAGATCCAACAACATTCGAACCAGTAGTTGGCTTCTTAACACGCTACGGCTATGTTGAGTTGACAAACACTGCTTCATCTCTAGGTAACGCTGCTGACTACTTAGGCAAAGTATCTATTACTTCTGCTAACGTAAGCTTCAAGTAATCCTAAGAGGGATCACAAAAACAAAAACCCGCTTTATGCGGGTTTTTTGTTGACTTAAAAAATTACGATTAACTGTTGTCTGCTAAAATATCACAGAACGCATTGTACTTTTGTGTACGCTCTTCTAAGCCAATGTAACCACCATTGATACGATGTGTGATTTCTTTAATATCATCAGCGTCAGCCCAAGCATTTAAGCCATGAGCGTTCCAGAACCAACAAGCACCTACAACACACCCTTCTTTGCTTTCTAGCCAATCAGGACTATCTAAAAGACGTCCGTCACCAAATACAGCTTTAGAACATGCTAGATAATTATCATGTCCTGTTAGTTGAACGATACCGCGACCACGGAAACGATATCCATCGCCTGACGCTTCATCACGGTTGCCCATGCGATTACCGTAGATGCGATTAGCAATAGCTTCTGGATTATGTGCATACTGGCTAGCTGTAGCTTCATCAGGGAAATAATGCGGAAATACACGCATTAATCCTTGTGCTTGATAATTTAAGTTTTCATGAGTAACGGTAAAGTCCATACTCTCATGAGAACATTGAGCTAAAAAAGCAGCGGCACGTTGTACGGTGTTAATCTCAAAGTGTTCTAATTGTGCGTACACAACTGGAAACCATTGATCAATTTCTCTGTTTTTAGCAAGACATTCTTGTAACTTGTCTTGTGTAAAATTAAATGCAAACGGCATTATGTGCCTCCTTTTAATGTATGTTTATTTATAGATACCTTTGTTACACTAAATATAATGTATGATTCACATGGGGTGAATTTTATGCGGAAATCCAACCGCGTACGGCCTAGAACGCCGTTATATTCTTTTAAGGAGAAACGAAATGGGACGTCCTATTAAAGCCAAATATTTTGGTAATTTAAATAATGAAAGTTTTGGTTTAGTTAACAGCCAAAGCGGTATTGGTGGTGAAGGTATCGCCAATATTACAAATCCAGTGCAACTAGGTAGCTTCCTTGTTAACAGCACAGCTACAGTAACTCCAGCACTAGTAATTCCAGCACCTGATCTACCAACAGGCATTCAAGCAACAGCTCAAGTAGTTTGGGAAGTTGAAAGTGTTACTGTTACAAACGGTACAGCAGGTCATAACTATCAAACAGGTACTAATGCTACACTAACAAGTTTAGGTGGCGGAGTTGTAGTTCACATCGCAACAGTTGGTTCAGGCCAAGGCGAAGTTCAAACTATTGATTTTAACTCAACTGGTTCAAATCGTGGTAGCTTTACAACTATTCCTACAGTAGCTACAACATATCAAATTGTTGGACAAGGAGCAGGCAACGGTGACGGTAATAACCAAACACAGGTTAAATTCCGTGTTAAACAAATCAACGTAACAAATGCTGGACGTGGTTATAGCACAATTCCTGCACTAAGTTTCAACAACTCTGGTGTTATCGGTACAGGACCTGGAGCTCCAACAGCATGGATGCAGACAATAGAAACTCATGGCCCTGCTATTAAAGGTCTTGCATATCTAAGCACCGGCTCAAGTGCAGTTACATTTGATATTATCAAGCAAGAAGCTAGCCGTCGTTATCTTGTAAAAACAGCACAAGGTCTAGGCCAATGCAAACTTGTATCAACTGATACACTAGCAGCAGGTCAGATGACTATTATTGCAACTGACTTCGGTGGCGCTACATATTATGTTGGCAAATTGTCAGGTCGTAAAGTAGTTTTACGTCCAAGAACAAATACAAGTACAGCGTTAGTTACATTAGTTACTGACGGTGCAGGACAAACAACTGGCCGTACAGGCTGGACTGTAGGTGCTGCTACTGGTACAATCGTATCTATTGCACATACAATTTAATTTGTAAAAAATAAGGGGGATTCGTCCCCCTTACTTCTATGTTAACAATTAAACAAAGTTTAGATTGGCCTAGTGTAGAATCAGAGCTACGTAAACTTGGCAACATGATGCCAATGTTTAACCATGATACTAGACGCTTTATTAATCGTATTGGCGAAATGGTATCAGAGTTAAGCAAGTTAGAAGTTGAAGCAAGAAGAACACATTCAAAATATTCTATTGACAGATGTAAACATCAAGCAGATAGGATTAACGAAGAATTAAAACAAGTACACAAAATTCATTTAATGTCAGTATTAAGTAGATAAGATGCCATATACATATTTTCCAAGTCAAGTCGTAGGACTTCAGCCCGTTGAAGGTGAAATCGGGTGGAATAGCGTACCGTCAGCTAATGACGAATCTATTGGAAATAGACGATATATCACTATATCAGAATTATCGCACTTATCAAATCCTGCCGTTGGCGATCAACGCACACGAACACAAGCATTAGCATGTATTGGATTTCAAGTAACTCAGTTACCTCCTGTAATTTCAGGAATTGAAGTAAACATTAAAGCCCAACGAGGTGGTAGAGTTGTAGATGAACAGATACAGCTAACGTATCAAGGGCAAGCTATTGGCATAAACAATTTTAAATACCAAACTGATTATTATGGTAATTTAGAAATACTTAACAATACTACATATGGCGGTACAACAGATTTATGGGGAGCAACGCTAACCCCAGAAATGCTACAAGATCCTAGTTTTGGGGTGATTGTAAAGTTTCAAGCACACCCGTATACTCCGCATCGTACCGGTATATATTTAGATTCAGTTTCTTTAACTGTCTACTAAGAATAAATAGAGTAAAGGATCAGATCAATGACTGTAGACGTTTTAAGAGTACAAGGCGATTATCACATAATAACCAACGCATCTACTACTACGAATGGCGCTAGTGGTGGTGGTAATATCACGCTTGACGTCGGTGGAAATGGTGTTAACACAGGTACTGTAGTAATTACAGGTAACTTAGATGTTAGAGGCACTACTACACAAATTGAAAGTATCAATGCCACTATTAAAGATAATACTCTTATCTTAAACAGCGGTGAACCAAATAATACAACACCCGGTGGTGTAACTAACGGCACTAGCGGTATTATGATTTCTAGAGGCCGTGCTGGTGCAGATACTCCTAGCATTGGCGCATTTTTAGAGTGGAACGACAATGCTCAATGGGCAGGAACTGGCGTACTATCAAGTGTGCGCGGTGTTTGGGAATTCCGTGAAGGTCCAACAGGTAGTGGTGCAAAATATTCTGCAATCAAAGTTAATGCTATCCGTATTGATGAAGCCTCTGCAAGTACAGCAGGGTCTGGACAAGGTCTTGGAGCCCGTTTAAATATCTTAGGTTCAGATAACCCTACATCAGTTATTAGCGTATCTGGAACAATTAACTATGAAAGTCGTGTTACAGATAAAGACGACATTCCAAATAAAGCCTATGTAGACAATACATTAGCATCTGGTATTAATACAGCACAAAGTTTAGTTGACGGCCATTCGTACCTAAAAATAATAGACAATTACCTAGATGGTGTGACTAGCGAAGTAATTGCAGTTTTAGATGGCGACCCTACTCAGCGAGTAAATATTACAACCGGAACAGTAGTAATGCGCCTAACAGCGGCTATTGCTCAGTTCTCAGGAATCCAGTTCATTGGAAATCAAATACAACCGACTGGAACAAATACAGATTTAAAATTAGTAACTAACGGTTCTGGTCGTATTATATTAGAAGCCCCGTTAGTTTTTAACTCATTGGTGACTCCAACTAGCCCACCAATTGGACAAACAAACTTATATGCTAGTACAGCAGGTGGTGGTGGTACAGGTATGTACTTCCAGACAACAGATAGTTTAGGTGTAACTACATCAGATGAATTCGTTAGTCGTAAAAAAGCCCTAGTGTTTAGTATTATATTTGGATAAGGAATTTATATGGCAATTACAAATGCACAATTAGCATCAACAACTACTACAAAGATATTTTTATCTAGTGGTCAAAATGCCATTACTTCTATGTTTTTTTGTAACGTAACTACAGGTACATCAGCAACATTTGATCTGTACATAGTTCCATACACAACTAGCAGTAATGCCAGCATTCAGACTCAAGTTCTTAAGGCTGTTTCACTACCGCCGGCAGAAACTTTTGTATTTGATACAGAAAGATTAATCTTAGAAGATAACGATTCTATCTACGCTCAAGCAAGCGCAGGTAATGTTGTTACATCAACTATTAGTTATATAGCTACAGCATAATGAAATTTATTAAACGACAACCTATCGATAGAAACAGTCCGATGAGAAACCAATTCGCTGTAGAAAGCGATGGCCGCATTGTTACTGACAGTACAAATAGCTTAGAAATTCCAGCTGGAACAAAAGCACAGCGTCCTGCTACTCCTGTTAACGGACAATTACGTTATAACACACAATTAGGTACAGGCGATATTGAAGCTTATGTCAATGGCACATGGCAACGAGTATTGACTAATAGACAGGCTACAATTACACAAACTACTTTTACTAACGGCGATTACGCAAACACAATCTTTGGTCCACTACCGTATGATGTTAGTGTAAGTTCTCCACAAAATGTTGTGGTAGTAGTTGATAACGTTTATCAAATAGGTGGTACAGACTACATCCTAGTTAAAAGCACACCATCAAACATTCTAACTACTTCTACTACGATTATTAGAAACGAACCAGCAAACACCACAACATTGTATGTTTCTGAAATCGCAGACTTTAATATCGGCGCAACTTTGTCAGGAACGGGCGTTAACGGATCTGAAGTAGTAGGATATAGCATCACAGCAAGCACATTAACAATTTCTCCGGGTTCAATCTCTCCAATTTCATCAGGAACTGTGATTACAACCTCGTTTGGAACTGGCACTTATGTAGTGTTTACCCCAGGCTCTTACCCAGTACCTAGTGTACCTGTCGTAACAATACAAGGATTTGATGGTTACGGCGCTCCTTTTGAATCCTAATCATTTGATTTAAAATTTCAGTAATAAATACAGTTGATGCTGGATCTCTAGCAGAACATACTGTGGTAAACCCGCAATGAAAGGTGGTTATCCGTGAAACACGGTGTATTGAGGAGCTAACATGGCCGTAGGTCGCATTACGGGGCCAATGCTTGCGGATAACCTTATCCGTAATGGCGTTGACCTAGCATTTGAAACTAATTTATTATTCCTTGACGTCATTGATGGCCGCATTGGTATCAGTACCGCGACTCCGCAATACCAATTAGATGTTAACGGCACAGCCGCACTACAAAATCTAATTGTTCCACAAAAATCAACCCTAGCGAATTTTGTAATTACAGGTAGCAGTATCACTAATACTGTTGGTGATGTATTCATCTCTGCAGGACCTGAAGGGAAAATTCGTTTACAAAATTCAGTAGAAGTTACTGGAAATATCCACGCTACTGGAAACATTACAGCAGACGGTAATGTACAAATTGGTAACATTACTGGTACAGATACTGTTAGCGTATTCGCTAACTTTACATCAGATCTTATTCCACAAACACCTGATAATTATAATCTAGGTAGTGCAGATAAGACATGGGCTAACGGTTATTTTAATAACGTAGTAGCTGATTCAATATTAGGATTCACCGGCCAAGAAATTAACATTGGTCAAAAACTAGACCGCACAGGTAGTGATATCAATGTAGGTCCTATTGTTAATCCAACAATTAATTTAAATGGTCCTGTACGCATTTGGGGAGATAATCCACTAGGTACAAGTCCAACAGTTTCAAATATTTTATATGTTAGCATGGACGGCGACGACACTAATGATGGTCGTGCTGCAGATGCTAGCCGTGCTTGCCGTACAATTGGCGGAGCAGTAAAATCTCCTTACTACAAATACGGTACAAGTATTAAAGTTGCACCAGGTCACTACTACGAAAATAATCCAATTGAATTAAAACCTTATACTTCAGTTATCGGTTCTGACTTGCGTACAACAAGTATTGAGCCAATTAATAAGACTCAAGACTTATTCCATGTGCAATCAGGTAACTATCTTGCACAGATGCAGTTCTTAAACGGTCAATCAGGTTTATTACCTGGTCCTGGTTATACTCCAGGCACTAACCGTGGCGCATACTGTGCGGCGTTTCCACCTAACTATGGCGGAACAAAGATTGACGTATTCCACTCACCATATATTCAAAACTGTACAAACCAATCTGGTCCATGGTTAATGGATGGAACAATGTTCTTTCCTAACTCTACAGTACAGCTTCCAAGTGCAGTAGGTACAGGTACATGGGCGATTAATACTACATCAATTACAGTAAGTGTTAGTGAAGGAACAATCCAAGTTGGGCATTCAGTAAACGTTGGCCCAACACCTCAAGATTATGTAAATGCAAGAACATTACTGTTAGCTAACTTACCTTTCTTCCAAGAACAAGTAATTGCGTATGTCGATGAAAATAATACTTTGTTTGGGTACAACAAAGAAAATTGCATTAGAGATACTGGACTAATCATCGACAGTATGGTTGCTGACTTAGTGTTTGGTGGTAACGGATATACACAAAGCAATTTTGCAGGTTTACAATATTGGAGCCAACAAGGATATACAGGACAAATTGGCAACGAGTTATCGACTACAACAAATGCTCTAAGCTATGTACAAATTTTAGCAGAAAAACTCGTTGCTAATAATACAAGCGGTCCTCGCTATCAATCAACACTAACACAGACATTAGGTGTGGCGTCAACACAGTCTGCGGCAACTATCGCTAGTGAATTTACAACTATTATTAATATTTTAAATTCAGGTACTGTAGGCGTAACAGATCAAATTGTTTCAAATGGCATAACAGTTGTTTCAGCTGACGCACAAAACGCATTTAACACTTTACAAGCCAACAAAGCATATATCCAAGCAGAAGCGGTTGCGTATGTTAACGCAGCTAATCCTGGATTTGTTTATGATCAAACAAAATGCTACCGCGACATAGGATATATTATTGACAGCGTATCATTTGATATTCTTTACGGTGGCAATCGCCAAGCGATTCAAAGTGCTGTTTTATATTATGGATACTCTGACACTGACAGCATTGTTGCTTCAGAAGCACCACAAGTAACTGCGGCTTATTATAGAATTAAAGATATTGTATCACAAATTGTAATCAACCAAGTTATTACAAAATCAGAAGGTAACCTTAGCTCACAGAATACTAGCTTACCATCGGCTACAAGTAGTGAAGCACAGACATTACAGTCAATGGTTAATTTAATTACAGAAATTATTAACGCTGGTCCTAATTCTGCATTAACTCTTAAACCAATTAGTGTAACTAAGTCAGCTAACACTAACATCTTAAATGCGGCTGCTATTTTAAGAGCTAACAGAGCATTTATTATCACGGAAGTAATCAGCTACGTTGATCAATTCTATAATAATAAGTTTGCTTACAATGAACCTAAATGCTATCGTGACACTGGATTGATTGTTGATTCTATCGCGATGGACATATTATATGCAGGTGATAGTCAGACTACATTTGCAGGCTTGCAGTATTGGAATCAAGACTTAGGCTATACAGGTGCCATTGGTGCAGAAATTACAACTACAACTAATGCGATCCAATACCTAAAACAACTTGCTCAATCAATTATTGTTAATGCAACAGGTACAACTTATCAAAATACAGTAACGCAGATATTAAGCAGTGCTGCTACCGTGGCAGAACAAGTTACTGTTGGTAAAGAATTTGATTACATTATAAACATTTTGAATACTGGAACAGCAGGAGTAACAGACTCCATAGTTCCAAACGGTATAGCAACAACTTCAACAAATATTCTAAATGCTTACAGCTTGCTACAAGCAAACAAACCATTTATGCAAGCAGAAATTGTTGCATGGGTGGCTGCAAACAATCCTGGATTTGACTATAATCACGCAACATGCTATCGCGATGTAGGATACATTATTGACAGCATCAGTTTTGACCTTGTTCATGGAGGTAACCGCCAAGCCTTCCAAGCAGGTGTTTACTATTATTCGTACGATGCTAATTCAACAGCGGTACCAAACGAAGTTCCTCAAGTAGTCGCGGCATACGATCATATTAAAAATATTATTGGAAAAATCCTAACTGGTCAAACTGTTAATCCAACAACAGGAAATACTTCTACACAAGTTACTGCGCTGTCAACAGCAAGCTCTGGAGTAGTTACAACAGCTTACGGTTTAATTGATAATATCACAAACATTATTAATAATGGCCCTTCAGTTGCCGGATCTAAAACTCCAATTAGCCTAACACCAAGTGTTGATCCTAACACAGCGTATGCTTACAACATGTTGATGGCTAACAGAGCATTTATACAAGCAGAAACTATTGCTTACACTAACTTGTTTAATCAAGGCTTTGTCTATAACCGAGCAAAATGTAAACGAGATATTGGTCTTGTTGTTGAAAACATTGCCTATGACGTTGCCTTTGGTGGAAATGCAAAAACTGTTGAAGCAGGTCTTGCTTATTGGAATGGTGTAACAAGTTATATTCCAAACGAAATCACAACAACTACAAATGCCTTTACATATCTAGGGGAACTTGCGGTTGATGTGTTAGCCAATGTTACAGCAACTAATTTATTAAACACATATCAAACAGCACCACAAGTTATTAACTATGTGTTGACTAATGGTTCAACAGCCGCACCGTTAGTAACAAAACTAATTGGTGTTATGAATAATATTATTCAAAATGGTCCATCTGTGGCTCCTCCGGTACAAACAGGAAACGGACCAGATTGGGGTTCTGTAAGTGCTGAAGTATTATTACAGGCTAACAGAAGATTTATTCAAACTGAAGTTATTAACTGGGTAGATGATAATTTTCCAAACTTTATCTATAGAGAAGATCTATGCTATAGAGATACTGGTCTAATTATTGACGCGATTAGTCAAGACATTATTTTAAATGCTAATGCTAAATCTATTGAAGCAGGTCTTACATACTGGACCGGTGGTGTTAACTCTGTAGCTAAAGAATTAACTACAACAACAGCTGCACTGAACTACGCTAAATCATTGGCATTACAGATTATCAACAATACCACAGTTACTACATCAGCATTTACATTTACATCTGCTAAATGTGCTCGTGACACTGGATTAATTGTTGATGCACTGGCTCAAGATTTATTATTTGGCGGTAACAGCCAAAGTACGTTTGCTGGCATCCAATATTGGAACCACGGTAATTATGTTGGAAACATTCCAAATGAAATCACAACAACAACAGCCGCATTGAATTATATCAGTAGCGTTGCTCAAAAAATTGTTCTTAATGATTTCTCAGGACCACGCTATCAAAATACAGTAACACAAGTGGCTACAGTTCCTGCAACTAACGCACAGAAATCTACAGTGGCTAACGAGTTTTCAGTTATCACAAACATTTTAACAAATGGCGTGACAGGAATTACAGATACAATTATTCCTAACGGATTTACAGCAAACACAGATTATAATGTTGTTAATGCTTTCACAGCACTACAAAATAATAAGTCATATCTGCAAGCAGAAGTTATTGCATGGATTGAAGCTAATAAGAGTTTCAAATATAATCAAGCAAAATGCAGTCGCGACACAGGATTGATCGTTGACAGTATTATTTTTGACTTGTTATATCCATCAACACATGGATCTAGTCAAGCAACTTTTGCGGCATTGTCATATTGGAATCAAGACAGCGGATACATTGGCTCTATTGGTAATGAGTTAACAACAACAACTAACGCAATTAATTACGTAAGTAATCTAGCACAAGCTGTGGTTCAAAATATTACAGCAGGTACAAGATATCAAAATGCTGTACCTCAAGTTACAGGAACCGCTGCCACAACAGCTGAAGCAACAATATTACAAACAGAATTTAATTTAATTACTCATATTATTAATTCTGGAACATCTGGTGTAACTGATCTAATCGTTCCTAACGGTATTTCTGCATCAACATCTACAAACATTAATAGTGCTTATACATTACTACAAGCAAATAGAGCATACATTCAAGCAGAGGCTGTAGCATTTGTAGAAGCAACTAAGACAGCCGGATTTGTTTACAATCCAGATACTTGCTATCGCGATGTTGGATACATGATTGACTCTGTGAGCTTTGACTTATTGCACGGCGGTAATCGTCAAGCAATTCAATCAGGTGTATACTACTATACATTTGATAGCACATCAACTTCGATTGCAGGAGAAATTCCGCAAACTATCGCAGCTTATCAATATCTTGACACTCTAGTTAAATCTATTGCACAAAATATTGTTATCACTCCTCAACAAACAGATGTGGCGCAAGTTACTACTGATTTAATAAGTGCAAATGGCTCAGTGATCAATAGCATTGGCGCTGAAACAGATAGAATTATTAAAATTCTTGAAAATGGACCAAGCGAAGTTGCGTACAAAGAACCAATTGGACTATCTGAAACATCAGACGGTAATTTAATCATAGCTGCAACTAACATTTTAGCTAACAAGGCATTCATCCAAGCTGAGGTAATTGCTTATATCAATAAATTCTTTGCTTTCAACTATAATGTTGAAACATGCCAACGAGATATAGGATATATTATTGATAGTGTGAGCTTTGACTTGTTATATGGCGGTAATCGTCAAGCAATTCAATCAGGTGTATACTATTGGGGTTACAATAATACCAGCACAAGTTTGCCAAGAGAGCAAAATGCTTCCACACAAGCATACAATTACATGAGTCAAATTATCTCAAGTATTGTAACAGCTACACCGTTGCCACTAACTTATCAAACAGCGGTTACCCAGGTAACTAATTTACCTGCGGCGACATCAAATGAAGCAGCCTCAATCGCAACTAATGTTGAATTAATTACTACTATCATCAATAATGGTCCTGCATCAGCACCAGCTAAGAAACCTATTGGTCTTGTACAAAGCAATAATGCGTTTGTTAATAATGCAGTTGCACTACTAGAAGCAAATAGATCATTTATACAAGCAGAGGTTATTGCGTTTGTTGATGCAACAATCGTATCTAATCAACAGGTTATTAACACATTCTATAACAAAGGTGCTAACGCTACATTATCTGTAACACGTAACTTTGATTTAATTACAAATATTGTTAATAACGGTCCAGGTGTTGCACCTACAAGCACACAAGGTAACGGAATTTATAACTATACTGGTCTTGTAGGAGATGACGTAAGAATTGCTCCAACCGTAACTTCAGTAACAACAGTAACTACTGGAACATATCTAGTGACACTAAGTCAAAGTACTGTTGGTTATGGTGATAGTACTACTTTATACTTTGGTGATACACTGGTGTTCCCACTATTAGATAGTGCTATTCCAGATCGTTGGCAACAACGCCGTATTAATCCATATGGATCTATGGGCGGTGCTCTTGTAGACGGTGCTGTAGTTTCAGCTCGTTCACCAATTAACTCTTTCGTGTTTGATGCGTTTACTCAAGTTAACCAGGGCGGTATCGGTATACACATTAACAACAACGGATACGCACAGTTAGTTTCTGTGTTTACGATCTTCTGTTCAACCGCTGTATTAACAGAGAACGGTGGTATCGCTTCTATTACTAACTCTAACGCCAACTTTGGTGATCAATGCTTAGTATCTAAGGGCTATGGAACAAGAGAATTTAGTGGTTACATTTATAATCCACCAGTGGCTCCATATTATCCAAACGGTGTATACCCACAGAGCGGTAGCGTGGAAGTTTATATCGCTGATCCAGGCCTACGTCCACACATTTCATTGATTATGGAAGTTGAGCCACCAGAAGGTTATAAAAACTATCAAGGACTTCCTGGTTTCTTAACAGGTAATACAAACATCGGAGTTCTTACAACAGGAACAATTTTAATTACTGGTATTGATAATACAGGAATGGTTGTAGGTCAAAGTTTCTATGTAGTTGACCAATACGGTCTCCAAGTAGATGCAAATAACCAACCTTATGTAACTCCTGGTACAATCGTTGCTGATGTAGCGTATCAAAGCGTTACACTAAATTATCCATTGAATAGTGGTGGTGGCGATCCTAATAACAGTAACTACTTCAATCTATATACATCTGGTAATGCGTACTACACAGTACTGTCAAGTACTGTAGCACCAGATCCAATTACTCCAGGTACACTATTGCTTCCAGGAGTACAAAATCTTCAAGAAGATGTGGCATTAGGATTCTTAGGAACATTAACTTCTTATATTATTTCTAATACTCCTGTAACTCCATTGCAAACAGCAACTACACAAGTGTACGACTTGAGTTTAGTCGGTGGTGCAGGTGCAGAATCATTCATTGTAAACGATTTAAACATCATCGGTAGTATCTTAGTAAACGGATACTCAAGTGCTCCAACAGTAACAACTAGTGGAACATTACCAACAGGTGCATCACAAGCGGCCAGCTTGTTAAATGATAACCGTGCGTTCATACAAGATGAAGTAGTACAATACATTAATAACACATATCCGCCATTCACATATAATCAACAAACTTGCTACCGTGATACAGGATTGATTGTTGATGCTATTGCACAAGACTTATTATTCTTAACAGATAGCCAATCAACATTTGCTGGTATCCAATACTGGAATCAAGTAAGTTACACTGGTGCTATTGGTTCAGAAATTACTACAACGACAGCTGCGATTTCTTATATTAAAACATTATCACAACAGGTAATTCAAAATATTACTGGTGGTACTCGTTATGGTACAGAAACACAAATTACAGGTATCGCAGGAACTATTGATGAATCTAACACTATTGGTGCAGACTTTGATTTAATATTATCAATATTAAACACAGGTACAGCTGGTGTAACAGATTTAATTGTCCCTAATGGAATCACAACAAGCACTAATGCCAACGTGGTTAACTCATATAACTTGTTGCAAGCTAACAGACAGTACATCCAAAGTGAAGCTGTTGCGTTTGTTGAGTCAACTAAGACTCCTGGATTTGCATACAATACAGCAACTTGCTATAGAGATGTAGGATACATCATTGACTCTGTAAGTTTTGACTTGTTATATGGCGGCAACCGTCAGGCAATTCAAAGTGCTGTTTACTATTACGGTTACAGCACAACTTCAAGTTCAGTATCAAATGAGCTACCAGAAGTAACAGCGGCATATCAACACCTAAGCATTATTGCTGATCAAATTATTAGAGGCGAGACTGTAACAACATATCAATCAACTGTTACACAAATTGCATACTTACCAAAAGGTACAAGTGCAGAATCAACTATTGTTGCTGACAGACTTAATTTGATTACTAATATTATAAACAATGGTCCATATGTTGTCAACGGTCCGTTGCCAGTAACAACTTGCACAGACATCAACGCTGTAAATTCAGCTATGATGATTGAACAAAATAGAAACTTTATTATTGCTGAAACAAATGCGTATATCAATAGTGCGTTCCCAGGATTTGTATACAACACAGCAACATGCTCACGTGATACAGGATTGATTGTTGATGCGATCGCACAAGACTTAGCGTTTAACAGCTTCAGTCAAATTTATTTTGCAGGCGAACAGTATTGGAATCACAACGGATACGTTGGTGCTATTGCAAGTGAACTAACAACTACTACAGCCGCTATCAACTACGTTAAAAATCTAGCACAGAAAATTGTGTTGAACGATACATCTGGTCCACGTTATCAGTCAATCGCAACTCAATCTACATCATTAAGTCCTGCAACATCAGCAGAAGCATCTGCGATTGGCGCAGACTTCAATGTTATTCTACAGATTCTAAACACAGGAACAAGCGGTGTAACAGATTTAATTGTACCAAACAGCTTAACTCCGAGTGGAAGTTTCAACGTTAATGTAGCATTTGAAAACTTGCAAGCAAACAAAGCATATATCCAAGCAGAAGCAGTTGCGTATGTTGACGCAATTAAATCTAGTGGATTTAATTACAATTCAGAAACATGTTATCGCGATGTTGGATACATGATTGATGCAATTAGTATTGACTTATTATACGGTGGTAATCGTCAAGCTGTACAGGCAGGTACTTACTACTATGGATTCAATGCAAGTTCAACAGCATTACCCGGTGAACAAATACAGGCAGTGGCTGCGTACAACTATATTAAATCAATATTGCCAAATATTGTAGAAGGTGTTCCACTACCATCAACATACCAAGGAACAGTATCACAAGTAACTAGTGGCACTCCTGGTAATGTTGAATGGGCAGAAGTTGCACAAATTAACGTTGATATCTTGACAGGTATTATTACTAATGGTCCAAAAGCACCATTACCTAAGAGACCAATTAACTTGAACATGAGTTCAACTCAGTCAGTGATTAATGCAGCCGCAATACTAAAAGCCAACAGAACATTTATGCAAGCAGAAACTATTGCATATATCAACAAAGCATTTGGTTCATACAATGTAGCAAAATGTAAACGTGACGTTGGATTAATCGTTGATGCCCTAGTATATGATTTAGCTAATGGCGGAAACTACAATGCGGTTGTTGCAGGACAAAGCTATTATGCTACTCATGGCACACATCATATTGTTAACTTAGAAGAAGCAGTAACTGATCCAGGATTATTCCCAGACGGTGCTATTATTAATTTCTATCAACGCTCATATCAATCAGCTTCTGGTTACTTGTTTGAGTATGTAGGTGCTGGTACAAACTACGGTGCTTTACCGCAAAGAGGTAAAGCTGACGTTGTTCAAACAAAAGAAACAATTCAGTTGAACAACGGTAAGGTGTTCTTTACATCAACTGACCAAAACGGTGACTTCCGTATTGGCCCAGGATTGGTAATTAGCCAGGCAACTGGTGTGTTATCAGGAAGAACATTTACAAAATCATTATTTGCGAATATGACTCCGTTCATATTGGCAATTGAATAACGAGGATAAAATAAAATGGCCTTATTACCATTAAACACGTTTAAGACAAAGACAGCTACTCTTACAACTACTACGAATACTAAAGTATATACTACTCCTGTAGGTGTAACAGCGATTATTTTGATGGCGAACGTAGCAAACGTTGATCCAAATAACACACATGAAATTACGTTTAGTCATTACAGAAACTTGCCAGTTCTACCAGATACACAAGGTAACGGCGGTCAGGTAGGCAACACAATTACTGAACAGGTTAAGGGATTTGCGATACCACCAAATAATGCCGCTTCATTATTATCAGGTAAACTGATTGTAGAAAGTTTAGATAGCATTTACGCATCAGCAGATGCAGAGGGAGTCCTTAAATTAACATTGAGTATTCTAGAATCTGCAAATAGTTAATAGAGATATATAATGCCACAATTATTAAACCAGAACGTTGCCCTAACATACACCTCAGGAACTAATAAACAGTTCTTAGGGCTAGGTGGTGCTCAGCCTTATTTGGGATTAACCCCAAGTACTACTACTGGTTTTACATTAGTATCTAATCCGTTAACAGGACAACCATACTTTGTAAGCACATTAGGTGGTGCTTATTTTAATAATAGTGTTATTACAGCACAAACAACTAATACTGACCTTACTTTAACATCTACAGGTACTGGTAGATTAATATTAACAGGTAATGTTGTAATTAATGCTAACAATTTACAAGTTACTACAGCTACCTTCCAAGATTTAACGATCACTAACGCAGCAAACTTTGTATCAACTACTACTAATGTCAACATGAGTGCTAGTTTGTACATCAGCAAGAGTTTAGATGTTGGTGTTAACGCATACATTCATGGTAGTTTAGAAGTTTATGATAACGTAACTTTTGAACCAAACAATGGTAATGTTAATATTCGTCCTACAGGACTAGGACAAGTTGTAATATATCCTGACTCAGTTGGTTATATTGACAACATGGACATTGGTCAATATGCTCCAGCTAACGGCCGATTCGTTACATTAACAGCTACAAACTTTGTTATTCAAAATACATCGTTTATTGACCTAACTGTATCAAATTTAACAGTTACAAATAACTTAGTTGTAACTAATTTCTTTGCGCCAAGTTTTTCTGCAAATACAGCAACTATTAACAATAGCCTTAGTGCTCCTGCAATTTATGAAAATGGTAATCAAGTATTAACGAATGTAGTAGTTAATACCGGACCAGGTCTTTCAAGCACAGTTAACATATCTGGTGTAACCGCTACTATTGCATTAACCAACACAGGTGTAACAAGTTTAATTGCAGGTAGTGATATTTATTTGTCTAGCGGTACTGGCAATATTACTATTGCAGATAGTAGCACATTACAATCAGTAACTAGTCGTGGTGCTACAACTACTAATGTTGTATATTTTAATAACGCTACACCAGCAGGAAGCACAACTGGATCTATAGTTGTAACAGGTGGTGTGTACGCCAGCGCAGGTATTTTTGCAGATGGTCTAACAACTTTCCGTGGATCGGGCAATCAAGAATATACGATAAGAGTTGTAGGCGGCTCAACAGGCGCTCAATTAGCAATTGGTACTAGCGGAGTATCCACATACGGTATTGAAAGTGATGTTCTTAATGCTGCCGGATCAGGTTTTGCAAAATTAACTCAAACAGCTAGCGAGTTTCATTTTAATGTAGCAAATAGTAGCGGTATTCCTGTTCAAACAGATGCACTAGTAGTCAATGCGAACGGCTATGTAATTATTAATAGCAGTCAAAATGCAAGTAATCAAACTACTGGCGCCTTACAAGTAGTCGGCGGAGTGGGAGTAGGTGGTAATTTATATGCCGCTAATATTTTCTCAAATGGTTTCCAAGTAACTACATCAAGCTCGTTAACATTTGAATACCACGGAAGCATTTTAGGCACAGCAGGAACAGTTAATCTTGATAGAGGATTTACAGCAACCGTAGTTGGCGGTGTTATTACAATTGATACCGTTGCAGAAGTAGGTGTTACAAGTATTACAGCTGGCACAGATATTTCAATTACTACATCAACTGGCGCGGTAACAGTTAATGACACAAGTACACTACAAACTGTAACTAGTCGCGGAAGCACAACTAATAATGCAGTAAATATAACAAATGGTACTAATGCAACTACATCAACAACTGGTGGCGCATTACATGTATCAGGTGGTGTTGGAATTGGTCAGGACTTATGGGTAGGCGGTAGCATTTATGATACTAATGCTGGATCACCTTACTATGGAGGATTATTATTCACTCCAAATGTAACCTTAAGTGTAACTCCTCCAGCAAATCCACGTATTGGAGATTTTTGGTACGATAGTAACAGTTACTCATATCAGTTTATTCAAGACGGTACTAGTACATTCTGGATACAGATTGGTGCATTTTAATTAAAGAGATATATAAATGGCATTTTTTAACTTTCCACCGAATCCAAATATAGGCGATACCTACACAGTAGGATCGAAGACCTATGTGTGGAATGGTTACGCTTGGACTTTACAAGCAACGTTCCAAGCAACTAGCATTACTGTAGACACTATAACCGTAACAAGCTCTACAAATTCTACTGCTACAACCAATGGTGCGGCAGTTATTGCAGGCGGTTTAGGTGTTGGCAGAGACATAACTGTCGGTGGATCAGCATATATCGCGGGTGACCTATACGTTGACGGTACACAAACTGTTGTTAATACAGTACAAATACAAACAGGCGACAAGAATTTAGTTTTAAGCACTAGTGCAACTTCTGCATTAATGGCAATCAATAGCGGTATTGAAGTAGGTCCAGCAAGTTCTCCATATATCACATGGCTATACGACGGTGTCGGTAACTGGGTATCTAGCGGTGGTGTTATTGTTGACACTACAGCATCTATATTATCAAATTTAAATGCTACAACTGTAACTAACGGTGCGTTAGTTGTTAAAGGTGGTGTTGGAATTGGTGGCGCATTATATGTTGGCGGCAACATGTATAGTGGTGGCTACCAAGTAATTACTACAGCAAACTTTTCTTCAACTGGCGTAACATCAGTTAATGCAGGTCCTGGAATTAGTGTTAACCATCCAACGGGTGATGTTATTGTTTCTAATACAGGTGTTCTTGCAATCATTACAGGTAGCGACGTTACAATCAATCAACCAAATGGTTATGTAACACTAGGCGTAACTTCTACATTACAAACTGTAACTAAACGAGGTAACTCAACTGATCAGATCATCTACATTACCACTACGACTGACAGTTTTAATACTACTACAGGTGCATTAGTTGTAACAGGTGGTGCAGGGTTTGGCGGAACAGTTAATATTGGCGGAAGTTTAGGTGTTATTGGAATTGTTAACGCTTCACAATTATATGAAGGCGGGGTCAACCGTGTACTAACTTCAGCCACAATAGTTGCAGGTACAGGCTTAAGTGGTGGTGGTACAATTACAGGTCCTGGCGGAACAGTAACCTTAACTAACGCAGGTGTAACATCTCTTGTAGCCTCAACAGATCTTTCTGTAAGCGGATCAACTGGTGACATCACGATTTCAAATACCTCTACACTACAAAGTGTAACAGGTAGAGGTAACGTAACAACTAATGCGATTGGCATTACAAATCTAACTCAATCAAATACTCCAACTGGCGGCGCACTGGTTGTTGCTGGTGGTATTGGAGTTGGAAAAGATTTACGTGTTGCTGGTACAATGTATCAGCAGGGCAATTTAGTTATCGATGCTGTCAATATTTTCAGTCACGCTGTTACCTCATTAGTAGCAAGTCCTGGATTATATGTTGATCAAAATCAAGGCGACATTACAATCAGCAACTACGGTGTGCTCGATTTATCTAGTGATGGATATATTGGTCTAAGCAACAACACTGGTTCTATCTACATTACAAACTTAGGTGTTCAAAGTGTAACAGCTGGTGTTGATATGAGTGTAAGTGCTAACACTGGCACAATTACAATAGATAACACAAGTACTTTACAGTCAGTAACGTATCGTGGAGGCACAACTAATAACGCTATCGCAATTACTAACCAAACTTATAGTGCAAGCACATCGAACAGTCAAGCATTATTAGTATCTGGTGGTATTGGTGCATTGATGGTTACAGCAAGCGTTATATTTGATAACGGTAATCGCGTATTGACTAATGTTGTTCCAACAGCAGGATACGGAATTGATGTTACTAGCTATACTGTTAATGGTACTACAGCATCATTCACAATTGATAACTTAGGTGTAACTAGTTTAACAGCAGGTACAGATACCGCTGTAACAGCAAATACAGGCGATGTCGTTGTATTCACTACATCAACCCTACAATCAGTAACTAATAGAGGTAATGCAACTTCTAATGCAATAGAAATTGATAATATTTCATTCAGCAGTTCGACTATCGCAGGCAACGCTTTAGTTGTTGCTGGTGGTATTGGTGCTCAAACATTATATGTTGCTGGTACAATTTACACGAACGGTCAGGCTGTAGCAACAACAGAATCTATTTCAACTAATTCAGTATCTGCAATTTACACAGGTCCTGGTATTAGTGTTGATAATCATACAGGTACTGTAACAGTTTCTAACACAGGTGTTATTGCTATCGTAGCAGGTACTGATGTATCAATTGATTACACTGGCACATATCCAGGAAGCGGTGTCGTAACAATCAACGACACATCAACATTCCGCTCAGTAACATATAAAGGATCTACAACTCCTTACTCATTAAGCATCACAAGCTCAACAAATGCCACAAGCACAACAACAGGTGCTTTAGTAATCACAGGCGGTCTAGGTGTTGGACGCGATATTTGGGCTAGAAGCATGTGGTCTAATGGTGCTCAGGTTGTTACTACAGCAACATTAGGAAATTTAGGTGTAAGTTCAATCACAGCAGGTTCTGGAATTAGCGTTTCTGCACCAACTGGCGACATAACAATTACCAATACAGGTGTTACACAGCTTAACGGTTCAACTTACATCGGAGTTAACAATCAAACTGGTAATATTATCATCTATAACTTAGGTGTACAAACCTTAACAGCAGGTGATGATTTAGCAGTAAGTTCAAACACAGGTACTGTAACAGTTAGTTCAACAGCTACATTACAATCTGTGACCAACAGAGGATCTGTAACTAGTAACGCTATTAGCATTACCAACGTAACTCAGTCAACAACAATGACCAACGGTGCTCTAACCGTTGCAGGTGGTGCTGGTATCTCTAAGAATTTAAACGTTGGTGGCAATAGTACAATTTACGGTAACTTAACTGTTGTTGGCAATGCGTCATTCATTGGTACATCAACTTATGTTTCGTCAACAAACACTTACTATACTGACAACTTAGTTGATCTCCACGTTCCACCTAGCGGTCCGATGGGCATGTGGACTACTGATGACGGCTTAGACATTGGTTTCAAAATGCACTACTACAAGAGCGGTCTTAGCGATAACGCTGCCCTTGTACGTGATAATGCTAGCGGCGAATTACATTGGTATGGAAGTGGTGCATCTTCTACAACAACATTCGCTGCATCTAACTTAGGTGCGTTCAGAGCAGGTACACTTTATGCTTCAGGCGGTGTAAATGCTACAACTACCAACTCGGGTGACCTACAGGTAAGTGGTGGCGCAGGTATCGGACAAGATTTATATGTAGGCGGTAATGCTTACATTGGTGGCCAAGCTGTAATTACTACAGCAAGTATTAGTTCTTATGCGGCTACAAGTATCGCTGGTGGCAATTCTGGAATTTATGTAACAACTTCAAACGGAGTTGTATCAATATTCAATTACGGTGTAAACAGTATCCAAGGAACAACATACTTAGGTGTGAGTGCATCAACAGGATCAGTACTATTAACTAACTTAGGTGTTCAACAGATTACTACAGGTAGTGGTATCGTTGTAAGCCAGTCAACAGGCACAGTTAATATTCAAAGTATTGACACACTACAACTTGTTACACAGCGCGGCCAAACAACTAATCAAGTTATTACACTAACTAATGGCGCAAATGATCCAGTAAGCACATCAAGCAATCAAACATTGATTGTACAAGGTGGTATTGGTGCATTAAGTGTTGCGGCTAGCGGATTATTTGATAACGGCAACCGTGTAATTACTAGCGTAACTGTTACAGCAGGCAACGGACTAGGCGGTGGCGGTACAATTACAGGACCAACAGGTGCTGTAACATTAACTAACATGGGTGTTACTAGCCTTGCTAGCGGTACAGATATCACCTTAAGTGCTACAACAGGATCTATAACAGTTAATGATGTTAGCACATTACAATCAGTAACAGGCCGCGGTGCAACAACTAACAATGCACTTACAGTATCTAATAATTCATTAGGTACAACTACATCAACAGGCAATGCGTTAACTATTGCAGGGTCAATTGGTGCATTACGTGTTAATGCAACTAACGTATTTGACAACGGTGTTCGTGTAATTACAAACGTAACTCCTGTTGCTGGTACAGCAATTACTATTTCATCAGTAAGTACTTCAAACGGTACAATGTCATTCACTGTTAATAATGCAGGCGTAACAAGTATTTCTGCAGGAACTGACACAGCCGTAACTGGATCAACTGGTGCTATCACAGTATTCAGCACAGCAACACTACAGTCAGTAACTAATCGCGGTGCTACAACTAATAACGTAACTTACTTTACTAATGCTTCTTCAAGCAGTAACAGTATTTCTGGCAACGCATTACAAGTACCTAATGGCGGTATTGGTGCTGGAACAATTTATGCTACAGGTAATGTGTATGCTCAAGGATTACAGGTTGCTACGATTTCTTATGTAACAACTAATACCGTTGCCAATATCCAACAAGGTCAAGGTATTGCTGTTACAGCAAACACTGGATCTGTAACAGTCAGCAACACAGGTGTAATTGCTGTTCAAGCAGGTACAGATATTAGTATTTCCGGCACAGGATCTTATCCGGGTGCAGGTACTGTAACGGTAACTAACACAGCAAACTTACAAACAGTAACACGCCGTGGCGCAACAACACCATATACTGTATCAATTACTAGCTCGTCAAATGCTGTAAGCACCAACTCTGGAGCTTTACAAGTAACAGGCGGTGTAGGGGTTGGACAAGACGTATGGGTAGGTGGCAATGTTTATGCTACACAATCAGTATTAATTGGTTCTGCGGCTGTTGCGGCATCGACACTCGGTGCAAGCACTAACTCTAATGCTGTAATTACAGTAGATAGTTACCCAGCATTGACTTATAGAACAGCCAAATATATTGTACAGGTGGTTGATAGCGGATTTACTCCAAGCAAAGTGCATGTTGAAGAAATTATGGTGTTCCATGATAACAACGGATTAATAACTATTCCGTATATCATCCAATACGGGTTAGGTTATAATACAACAGAACTAGGTACCTGGAACGCTGTGTACTCAGGAGGTAACATCTTGCTACAATTTACTCCAAGTTATACACCAACTAACATGGTTGTAAATGCTCAAAGGATAGCTCTAAGTACGTAATTATAAAATAGAATAAATACCGTGTAACCAGCCGTTACGTGGAAAGGGAAACTAATGGCAAATAAAGATTTTATCGTCAAAAATGGAGTACAGGTCTTAGGATCTGGATCGGCTCCTTCAACTAGCACTCAAACAGGCGCTCTTGTCGTACAAGGCGGTGTCGGTATAGCCAACGATGTTTGGGTAGGCGGAACTTTATATGCCAACGGTGCAAAAGTTTTAACAACATCTACACTAGGAAGTTCTGGTGTATTAAGCATCACAGCAGGCACAGATACCGCTGTAGTTAATACTTTAGGTGCTTATACAATATGGAACACTTCTACCCTAGCATCTATTACCGGCCGCGGTGCTAGTACTCCAAACGCAATCAGTATTACAAATTCAACATCTGCTACATCAAGCAGTACAGGTGCGTTAACAGTAGCGGGCGGTGTTGGTATCCAAGGAACACTATATGTAGGTGGCACAACCTACATTAATGGCGACTTATGGGTTGACGGTTCTCAAACAATTTTCAACACAACACAAATTCAAACAGCAGATAAGACATTGGTATTATCTAGCTCTACAACACTTGCAGGCACAGCGGCAGGTAGTGGTATTATTATCGGTAGCACAAGTTCTCCTTTCGTTAGCATGTTATTTGACGGTAGTCAGACATGGAATATCAAAGGCAACATGGTTCCAACATCAAATTTTGTGTTGGGTACCCTAGCAAATCCGTGGAATACAGTTTACGGAAATCAGTTATACGACAATTCAAATCGTGTAGTAACAAATGTTACACCATATGCAGGTTCAGGTATAGGTGTTGTTGGATTAATCAGTGGTGGTCCAAGTCCAATCTTTACAATTACCAACATGGGTGTTGTAAGTTTATCAGCAGGATCAGGCATCAGTGTATCAGCATCTACTGGTAGTGTTACTGTTTCAAGCACAGATACCTTACAGTCAGTAACTGGTCGTGGTGCAATTACTCCATATGCAATTAATATTACTAATGCAAGTAGCACAGCCTTCCAAGTAACAGGTACTATTACAGCAGGCGCACTATTTGTAAACGGTGCGGCAGCATGGACAACAGCGACCTTAACTAATGTAAGTCAGTTAAACAACGATGCAGGATACTTAACAAGTTCAACTATTGGACTGTTTGGTGTTAGTGCTATTAATGCTGGAGCAGGTATTTCAGTAAGTGCAAGTACAGGATCTGTTGTAGTTACTAATACAGGTGTGTTGAGTCTATTTGCAGGTACTGACACAGCAGTAAGCTCAACTAGCGGTAACATTACAATCTGGGATATTAGTACATTACAATCTGTAACTAATCGCGGATTTACTACAACTAATTTAATTAACATTACCAATACCACAACAGGCGGTAGCACTTTAACAAACGCAGTTACTGGCGCATTAACAGTTGCAGGCGGCATTTCTACAAACGAAAGCCTGTGGGTTAACAGTTACGGAGTAGTAGGCAATCCTACTAATGCAGGATACGGTACATTACAAGTTGGCGGAAACAGTTTAGCTACAGGTACATCTGTTGCATATCAAGTTTCTTTACAAGGAAGAAACAACTTAGTAGCATCAAGTTTCAGTCCATTTATTAATTGTACCACAGCTACAACTAGCTCAGCAGGAACAATTTTCTCAAGCATTGGCCTACGACAAATTACAGGCCTAGCAGGAACTAACGTAGCATTTTTCCAACAGTCAATCGCTTATGGTACAAAATATGCACTGAGCATTTATGTAAAATATTCAAGCCTAGTTAACAGTTTCCAAATTGCTGCAGATATTTCAGCGGGTTCAAGTTATGCTAACGTAGTAGTTGATGGAATTTCTCTACAGGTTAGAAGCGACCTTGGCACAAATCCTGAAGCATATATCACTCGTGTAGGCGGTGGCTTATACAGACTAACAGGTATCATCACTAGTGGTGCTAGCGGCGCCGCTAAAAATGCTTACGTTTATGCCCTTGGTACATTTGTTGGCACTGAAGTCTTAGTTGCATCACACGTACAATTAGAATATGGCGCCGGTGCAAGTGCTTATACACAAACTATTGGATCGGCTGTAGCTACACCAAATAATTTATTTGTTCCAACAGGGCAAGTAATTGTTAATCCAGGCACAAGTAGTTTACCAGGATACTCATTTACGGGTATAAGCCCCGCGGCTAGCGGATTATACCTAAATGGTGGTATCACTTGGACATTAGGCGGAACTCCGTCTGGAACATTAGCTGCCAGTGGTGTACAAATTTTAAGTACTAGCTCGTTCAGTTGGGCAAGTTCAGCAATTAACGGTGCTTCAGATACATATATCTGGCGAGATGGTCCTGGTATTCTATCTGTACGTAACGGAAACTCTGCACAAACACTACGAATTTATAATACATTTACAGATGGTCTTAACTACGAACGTGGTTTCGTTCAGTGGACCGGAAATAGATTTAATATCGGTAATGAATACGCAGGTACGGGTGCTGCTAGAGGCATAACATTTAATACTCCGTCAGATTTATTATTCCAAACAAATAATACTATCGGTAATGGATGGCAAATCGTTACTAGCGGTAGTTTAATTCCTTCAACAACTAATGCGTTTGACCTAGGTAGCACGGCAAACGTAGTCCGTACTGGCTATTTTGGTAATACAGCTTCTACAAGTACTATTACTGGTGCTCTTGTTGTAGGTGGTGGTGCAGGTATCGGTGGTAACGTATACATTGGCGGTAACTTAACCGTAGGTGGCGCTGTTAACATTTACGGATCTATTAACACAGCAACTAACGTAGCTGGCGGAAATGCCGGTCAATTAATATATCAAACAGCACCTGGACTATCTGGATTTGTAACAACAGGTACAAATGGTCAAATTTTAATTAGTCAAGGTACAAGCGGTCCGACATTCTTAAGTACATCAAGTGTGTATGTAGGTAATGCCGTAACTGCAAATAACATAGCAGGCGGAACTGCAGGTCAGATCCATTATCAAAGTGCTCCAAACACTACTGCATTCTTTGGTCCAGGCACAGCAGGTCAGGTACACGTAAGCGGTGGTACTGGTGCACCAGTATATCAAAGTACATTAACACTTGCTGGTACAACATTAGCAACATCAACAACTACAGGTGCTCTTGTAGTAGCAGGCGGAGTAGGTATTGGCGGAGCATTATATGTTGGCGCAGGTATCGCAAGCACAGCAACTAACAATGGTTCTCTAGTTGTTAATGGTGGTGTTGGTATTAGTGGCGCCTTAAACGCCGCAACTAAGTCATTCATCATACCTCACCCAACTAAGCCAGGACAAAATTTACGTCACGGTAGCTTAGAAGGCCCTGAGTTTGGTGTTTACATTCGCGGACGACTAAACAATGGCAACACAATCCAACTACCTGAATACTGGAGTAAGTTAGTAGATCCTAATACTATTACTGTAGATATAACCCCTGTTGGAAAATATCAAAAATTATTTGTTAAGACAATTTCTTCAACTGAAATTGTTATTGGTAATGATGCATTACTATCAAACGCTGTAGATTGTTTCTACACAGTTTACGCAGAACGTGCAGACGTAGACAAACTACAGGTAGAGGGATAAAATGGGAATTAATATAAACACATCTATCGTTACAAATGGATTAACTCTTTGTATTGATCCTGCAAATGCTAAATCTTACAACTATTATGGTAATGCAAATACATCTACCTATTTAGATTTAGGTCCATTAGGACTTAATGCAAGTTTAGTTAACGGTGCAAAGTACGATAATACATCAACAGGAATTCCAAGTTTTTATTTTAACGGAACAAATAACTACGTATCCATGAATGGTTCTGCTGATTCATTAGCATGGACTCCGTTAGGATCAATTGGACAAAGCTCATTCACTTTAGAAGTTTGGGTTAAAACAACAGATGCTCTAGGATACATCATTAGTAAACCGTGGAACGCAACAGGAGGCTACAACTATTATGTTGCTGGTAATGGTATGACGGTAGCTCCAGTGAATCAATCATTTGAACTAGGTAGTTCTTTAACTATGGGATCAACATATTACAACGGATCTATACATCAGTTAGTAATTTGGATCAGCCCTACACAGTTTGGATATTATCTAGATGGCGGCTACGGTGAACAAGCTTCTGCAGCCCACGGGTTTACACAAGATAACCCACTAGGTAGAACTGATTCGCAGATTCCGCTAACAATAATGACAGAATATCCATATCCTGGTTTTGGTGGTAACTCAGCATTATCAATCCAAGGAAATGTATTTTCAATAAAAGCATACAACAGAGTATTAGCGCCAGCTGAAATACAGCAAAACTTTAATGCTCTTAGATCAAGGTTTGGTCTATGAGAGTAATTAATGTTGGGCTACAAGCGGTTTTGCCCAGCGAATAAATATTGGTAATATTGTAGAAAAAGAAAACTATGGCCTTAAACGACAAAAATATTTTAATAACTCCTAACTCAGGATCAAGCACAGTTGATCCAAGTATCCAGTTTGTGGGTGCAAATACAGCTACCAGCGCAACTGTTACAGTTAGAGTTTACCCTACCAACAGCGGTACCTTATCTGTTGAAGGAAGTTTAGGCCAGTTACTATCGCTTTCAAACAGCTTCACAGGAACATTCTTTAGTGTTAACGACATTTCAGGTATTCCAAGTATTACTGTAGCAGATAGCGGGTTAGTACAACTTACTCCATACGGTGGACAAGTTACCGTAGGCGGCACAGCAAACTCTACAAGCACAACTACAGGTGCTTTAACAGTAGCTGGCGGACTTGGCATCGGTCAAAACTTATGGGTAGGCGGAAATGCCACCGTTGTCGGTACATTGTTTGCTGCGATCAGCGGTAGTGTAACTACAGCAACTAATATCCAAAATGGTGGACAAGGTCAAATACCCTTCCAAGTTAATCCGGGTGTTACAAGTTTCTTTGGTCCAGGAGTAGCAGGACAACTATTAGTTTCAGCAGGGACAACTTCAACTGGTCCTGTGTTTACAACAACTTCTAGTATATTTGTTGGGTATGCGAATACTTCGAATATTGCAACAAATATCGCAGGTGGATTACCTAATCAAATTCATTACCAGTCATCAACTGGTACAACTTCATTCATTGTTGCTCCAACAATTTCTAGCACATACTTGTTCTGGAACGGAACTTCATTTAGCTGGACAAATAATCTTCCAGGAACAACTAGCACATTCGTAATTAACAACGCCACACAAAGCGTTGGAACAAACTCGGGTGCTCTACAGATTGTTAATGGTGGTGCTGGCATTGGCGGCAACATCAATGTTGGTGGTAGTGGTCGTGTTACAGGTAACTTTACAGTTACCAGCACATTAACAGCCGCTAGCGCATTTTCTGCAGCATTAACTGTAGGTGGTGGTATTGCTGTTGGCGACAACATGTATATCGCTAACGGATTGAATGTTGGTGGAAACGCATTAATCACAGGCAACTTAACTGTTAACGGAACAGCAACTTACGTATATTCAACAAATACATATTTTACTGATAACATAATTGAACTACATGTTCCACCAGGTGGCGTAGGTAGTACATGGTCAGTAGATGATGGCAAAGACATCGGTCTTCGTTTCCATTATTACGGTAGTGGCGCAGATCAAAACGGTGCATTAGTATTAACTGACAGTAACAAATATCTAACATGGTTTTCAACTGGATATGAAAATACAGCCAGTGATTTTACAGGTGCAACATACGGATTCTTTAAAGCAGGCGCATTAATTGCTGCGAACCCAAGTAACGCAATTGGTACTACTGGTTCAGGTGCCCTACAAGTAGCAGGTGGTGCTGGCATTGGCCTAGACCTATGGGTTGGTGGCACAATCTACGCAAATAATTCTGTTGTATTAACAGCGGCTACACTAGGTAACTATGGTATCGCACAAATTGTTGCAGGTACTGACACAGCCGTAAGTACAGCCACTGGTGCTGTTACAATATGGAACACAAGTACATTACAGTCAATTACTAATCGTGGCGCAACAACTACTAACATAATCACTATTGCAAATAACTCGCCGCTGAACGTTAATTCATCAGCATCTGGTGCGTTAGTAGTACAAGGCGGCCAAACTATTTTAGATAGTTTGTTAGTTGGTAACTCAGTATATGTTAAAAATACTGTAACATCTATTGCAGGGTTCTTTGGAAACTTAACAGGTATTGCTTCAACAGCAACAAATTTACAAGGCGGTACAGTTGGTCAAATACCTTATCAATCTTCAATCGGTGTTACTAACTTCTTTGGTCCTGGTACATTAGGACAAATATTAACCAGCGGTGGCGCAGGAACTCCTGTATATGTTAGCACAGGCAACATTTATGTAGGTTATGCAACATCAGCAACTACCATCATGGGTGGTACAGCTGGTGCATTATTGTATCAATCTACATTTAATCAAACTTCATTCTTAGGTATCGGTACTAACGGTACTATTTTAACATCAAATGGTTCAAATCCACAATGGACATCAATCAGTGGACTAAGTGCAGGTACAGCAAATACCGCAACTAATATCGCTAATGGCGGTCCTGGACAGATACCATTCCAGCTTTCCGCAGGTTCAACTAGTTTCGTAGGTACAGGCACAGCGGGTCAACTGTTAATGAGCAGTGGCACAAGCGGTCCATCATTTGTTAACACCAGCGGAATTTATGTCGGTTATTCAAATAACTCAATCAATTCAGTAAACCTTGTTGGCGGAACAGCAGGACAATTACCTTATCAAGTTACACCAGGTGTAACTAGTTTTACTGGCCCTGGTACATCGGGTCAATTATTATCTAGTAACGGAACATCAGCACCGACTTATGTAACTACTACAACATTATATGTTGGTTCAGCACTATACGCTAACCAACTATACGGTGGACAAGCAGGTGCATTGGTATTACAAACAGCATCTAGCCAAACAGGATTCTTAGCTGCTGGATCAACCGGTTCAATACTAGTAAGTGTTGGACCTAACTCAAGTCCAGCTTATACAACTACAGCAAATATCTATGTTAATAGTGCTGTAAACTCACAGAATTTAATTGGTGGCTCTACTGGCGCATTACCTTATCAGTCTGCTCCAAACACTACATCATTCCTAAGTATTGGTACTAACGGATATGTACTAACATCGTCTGGAACTGGCCCAACATGGCAATCAGTTAGCGGATTATCAGCAGGTTCTGCAAGCACAGCAAGTAATATTGCGGGCGGTACAACAGGACAAATAGTATATCAAACAAACACTGGATCAACTAGCTTTGCTGGTCCAGGTACACTAGGTCAATTATTAGTTTCACAAGGCGCAAACATAGCAGGTCCATTGTTTGTTAACACTGGTTCAATTATGGTTGGTGCCGCTACAACTGCAACTAATATTGCAGGTGGTGGACTACAACAGATTGTATATCAATCAAGTGCAGGTCAAACTGGCTTTATTGGTCCAGCAACCGCAGGTAACATTTTAGTTTCAGCAGGTACATTAGGACCTCCTGTGTTTACAAACACAGGTACATTCCAGGTTGGTTACTCACAGTACACTAACTATGTACTAGGCGGAACAGCAGGTCAACTAATATATCAAAGTTCACCTAACGTAACAGCATTTATTGGCCCAGGAACATTAGGTCAACTATTAGTATCTGCTGGTACAAGCGCACCTAACTATCAAAATACAAATACATTCCGTGTAGGATTTGCTGATACATCAACTAACCTTGCTGGCGGTGTAGGTGGTGCGATACCTTATCAATCAGCTGTTGGCGCAACAACATTCTTGAACATTGGTACTAACGGATATGTATTAACCAGCAATGGTTCAACTCCGACATGGCAAGCACTAAGTGGCTTAGCATCAGGTAGTGCAACTAGCGCAACAAATATTTCAGGCGGTTCAACTGGACAAGTTCCATTCCAGACAGGCGCAGGTTCAACTAACTTCTTTGGCCCAGGCACAGCAGGACAGCTATTAATAAGCCAAGGTGCAAGCACATTAGGTCCAGTATTCACAAGCACATCAACAATTTTAGTTGGTGCAGCTGTAACAGCAACTAATATTTCTAGCGGTACTAATGGTCAACTAGTTTATCAAATCAGCACAGGTACTACAGGATTTGTAGGCCCTGGCGCACAAGGACAACTACTAGTCAGCAATGGCGCACTAGGCCCAGTCTACACCAATACTTCAAGTATTATGGTGCAGAATGCTACACTGGCAACAAACATCATCGGTGGTAATGCAGGTGCGATACTGTATCAAAATGCAACTAACGCAACTACATCATTACCATTAGGTACATTAAATTATGTGTTGACCGCAGGATCATCTGCACCACAATGGACAGCGATTGGTACATTAACAGCAGGTCAAGCAAGCACAGCGTCTAACATAGCAGGTGGCGGTAACAACCAACTGATCTACCAAGTAAGTTCTGGTGTAACTAGTTTCGTAACTTCAGGTACAGCAGGACAGCTATTAATTTCAGCAGGCGGAGCAAGTTCTCCTACATGGGCAGGTCCTGGTACAACAGGACAACTACTGGTATCACAAGGTACAAGTGCTCCATTATATACAACAACATCTAGCATATTTGTTGGTTACGCAAATACATCAAACGTTTCTACAAATATTGCAGGTGGTACAGCAGGTGCATTGGTTGTTCAAACAGGTACAGGTCAGACAACATTTGTTCCAATTGGTCTAGCAGGACAAGTTCTTGCTGTTAATCCAGGTGCAACAGCACCAATATGGCAATACCTAAGTGGTTTATCAGCAGGTTATGCTACAACAGCCACTAACTTAGCTAACGGTGCCGCTGGACAGATTCCATGGCAATCAGCCGTTGGTTTAACTAGCTTTACCTCAGCAGGTACCACAGGACAATTATTATACAGTAACGGTACGAGCGCACCAAGTTGGGTTCCAACAAGCACAGCAGGTAACGTATTAACTAGCCAAGGTGCTGCGGCTCCTGCATATCAAAATACAATGACCTTATCAGGATCAGTAGTAAGTACTAGCCCATTAACTGGTGTACTAACTATTCCTAACGGTGGTTTAGGTGTTGGCGGTGCAATTACTCTTAACGGTAACTTACAGTTCTATACAGCAGGTGTGATCCAAACACAGGGCGCAACTGCTATCAATATTGACACAAGTCAACGTACAGGTTTTGGTACAGCAAGTCCGACAGAAAAAGTTGTAGTTACTGGATCAGGTAATAACCTATTAGTTGGTAGTAACTCTGCAGGTACACCAGGTGCATGGAGAGTAACAACTAGCAACTCAGGTGGCTCAGTAAGTCCAGTTTCAGTAAGAAATGAATTTGGTACTGATGGTACAGGTTGGCAATGGCGCTTGGCTAAAAACCAAGGCGGCACAATTACTGATTACATCACTGTACAAGATAACGGTACTATTGGTTTATTCACAACTAGCCCTTCATACAACTTAGACCTTACAGGTAGTGCTCGTATTACAGGTAACTTAACTGTACAAGGTACGATTAACGCAAGTATTACTGGACAATCAACAACAGCTACTAACTTAGCAGGCGGTACAGCAGGACAGCTAGTATGGCAATCTGCAAGCGGCGTAACAGCATTTGCAGGCCCAGGTACAGCAGGTCAAGTATTATTAAGTAACGGTACTAGCGGTCCGGTTTATACAAATACAGCCAGCATCTATGTAAACTCTGCGGTAAACGCACAGACAATTATTGGTGGCGCTGCAAACCAGATAAATTATCAAACAGGTGCAGGTGCAACATCATTTATCACAGCACCTACAGTAACAGGTACATACTTACAATGGAACGGAAGTACATTTGTATGGAACTCTGTTGCAGGTGGATCAAGTACAGCAACTAACGTAGCTGGCGGTACAACTGGTCAGATTCTTTATCAAAGTGCCGCAGGTACAACAAACTTTGCAGGCCCAGGTACAGCAGGTCAAATACTAGTATCGCAGGGTGCAAGTGCTGCAGGTCCAATATACACTAACACATCAAGCATCTATGTTGGTTACTCTGCTTATTCACAAAACGTGTTTGGCGGTACTTCAGGTAACTTAGTATATCAATCAGCAGCCAACACTACAGCATTTGTACCAACTGGTGCAAGTGGTACATTATTAACAGGTAACACTGGTGCAGCTCCTAGCTTTGTGTCAACATCAAGCATTTATGTAGGTGCCGCACAGTATTCTAATAACTTATTAGCAGGATCAGTAGGACAAGTTCCGTATCAAACATCTGGTAGCCAAACAGGATTCTTTGGTCCAGGTACAGCGGGCCAGTTATTGATGAGCCAAGGTGCTACAGCCCCTGCTTATGTAAGTACATCAAACATTTATGTAAACAGTTCTGTATTAGCTGAAACAATACGTAACGGTGCAACTAACCAGATTCTTTACCAAAGTGCTGCGAATACCACAGCATTCATGACTGCCCCAACAAACGGCACATGGTTAGAGTACTTCTCAAGTGGTGGATTTACATGGAACACAATTGGCGCTAGTTTCCACGGGCTATATATTGATACAGACGGCAATTTACAGTACGACGTGTTTAATTCGGCCTCTGGTGCAGTGTCGATAAATATGAAGAACTATGCAACTAGCTGGTTCTCACCATCTAATACATCAGCATATCAGATGGTACAAATTTCAAGTACACAGCAGTTACAGATGAACGTGGTTTAATTAAGGTAAAAAATGTCAACAAACTTAGGAAAAGTTCGATACAATTTTAAAGGTCAGTGGGTAAGTACAACAGCTTATTTGGTTAACGATATCGTCAACTACAAGCAACGTGTTTATCGTTGCATCACAGCAAATACAAACTTAGTTCCTTTATCTTACATTGGTTCTTATTGGGAGCTTAGCCTAGGCACATTTGAAGATCAGGGTTTATATAACAATAGTACACAATATTATGTGGGTGATATCGTTACAGTTGATAACTCTCCTACAGTTAACGCAGGTGTCGGTGGTTATACCGGTTCGCCGAGACAGTTTGTTTCAACGACTACAGACGGTGCGTACCTATCAAATCCTATCAACGTTTATATCTGTATTGCAAATACCTTAGGAAATGCACCAGCGAACCCTAGTTCAGGTGGTACAGCATATTGGCAACCAATGAGTATGAGCGGCCAATACGGTAGAAATAATAAAGCATTCGCATGGAACTCAAATAGAGGCTATGTACCTGCAGGAATTTATACTAACACAGCAAATCAAGGTTGGCCTCCAAACGGTGCTCGTCCGGGGGATAGTTATCAGGACGGCGGATTAGGTCATGCCAAAGATGGTCAGATCTGTTTCCATGCTAGTTTCATTACTCGTAACGGTGGAGTTATTAAGTGGGGTCGTTCAGATTCAGGAAGCCAAGGTAACGGACAGAACAACTATCAGATGTCATTGAGTGAATTAAATTTTGCTTTCAATGAATGGTACGATAATACACTACCTACTCCAGACGGTCTTGCACCTAAGGCAGTACAGTACGAAGAAGGTTATCAAAACAATCTAGTGTTGTTTAACAACGGCGAAGTTTACGCTTGGGGTTACAATGGTCACGGACAGGGTGGATTTAACTCAACAGCGGCCAACCAATATCCAATGCGTGTTGGTAACAATAACAACACAACAATTTTAAGAGGTGTTAAGGCGGTTCGTATCGCTTCAACACACGTCGGCGGCCAAACAGCTACCGCATGTTCACATTATATTTTAACTTCAAGCGGTACTATATATTCTTGGGGTTACAATGGCTACGGCCAGCTTGGTACAGGTAACACAACAAACTATTATGTTCCTACCTTAATTTCAACAGGTGGCCTAAACGGTACTCCTACAGATATTTGGGCATGTGGCGGTGACTACGGCCACTTGTATGTATTAACTAGCAACGGATACATGTATGCCTGCGGGTACAACGGTTACGGAGAATTAGGTGTTACCGGTACAACTAACCAATCATTACTAACGTATGTTAACAGAACATGGGGCACAGGCACTGGTAAGATTAGAAAATTCATAATAGCGGATCGTCAATCAGCCAGTTGGTGTGCTGTATTAGATGCATCAGGATCAATATGGACATGGGGTTGGAATGGTTATGGGCAATTAGGATTTGATAATACAACAAACTTATCTTCGCCAACACAGATCACATTCCCATTCTCAACAGGTTGGACAAATATTTGGGCTGGAGCAGGTGCATACCCTAACTTGTGGGCAACAAACTCAAATGCTGCCAATACGACATGGCCAGGATATTCTAACTCAACTAACGCACTTTACTCATGCGGATACAACGGTTACTATAACCTAGGTCGCTTAGTTACAGTTAACTCAAACTTAACACATGCTAACAACGGTGCATCTGGTTCAGGTGTGCAGTACGATACCTATCGTCTACAACAGGTAAACGTAGAACAACAAAGCGGAACTTCTCCTTACTATCAGATCGTTACTAACGTTTTTAACGTAACTAACTGGGGTAACGGAGATAATAGCCACCAAGGAACATTGATAGAAACTACTGCTGGCGTAAAATACTACCTAGGATATAACGGTTACGGACATGCGGCATTTGGTCACACTGATTCATACCTAGCACGTACACGTGATAGTATTGGTAACGTAGCAAACAACCTAGGTAAACGTTTACGTTATACACCTCCTGGGTTGAACGAACAAGATTTCTTTATCGTTACTCCTGTAGGTTGGACAAACTATTTTGGTGCTCTATGGGCAGACAAATATGGTTATGTTTACTTTAGTGGTGGCGGAAGCACAGTAGCTTGGTCAAGTAGTATGGTTGACGTAACTAACCAAACAACTTGGCTAGGAACATTTGGAAAAATACCGGAGTCTTAAAATAAATGGCACAGAATTTAATTAACGTTGGGCAGATTATGTTTTACAATGCAGGTACTTATAGTGCCAGCACTGCTTACGCTCGTGATACCGTTGTACAGTACGCTAACCAGACATTTATTTGTGTGGCTGCGACAGGTACAACTATTACAGGTATCGCACCTTTAAATATTTCAGGTGCTACAGGATACATATTAGGTAACAACACAGGACAGATCAACAAATATTATTGGGATCAATTCCAGCCTAACGGTTTAAACTGGAGAGGTGCATGGGCAACAGCAACTGCTTATTTGCCAGGTGACGTAGTAAACTATCGCAATAATTCTTATATTTGTCGCCGTGCTCATACATCTAGTTTAAACAACCTAGATCCTTTTTATAACCCATACAATGAATGGGAAGAATTTAGTCACGGCGATGTACAGCGTTCTACTAACCGTACAAAAATGTTAATGAAACGCGGTCCTATTGGTTGGAACGGGCATCCTTTTATTCCTAGACCTAACTGGGGCAATTCTGCATACGTATGGAATGGAAATATTCCTCGTAATATTTCTTCTACCTTTCAACGTTGGGAATGGGCAAGTTCAGACGGACATTCTAAAACTTGTCGCGTAGCCAATCAACTTAGTGTTGGTATGGACGGAAGACTACACGCATCTGGCACCAGCGGTAACTATTCGATGGGACCGAGCGATGTGGCAAGACCAAGTAATCAAGAAATAGATCCGTCATGGATGCGTGATTATTGGAACGATCAAAACCCAACACCGGGCACATGGACAACTACATGGCGTAAAGATAATACCGCAGGCCATCCTACAGTATTACAGACCTGTCCAGGTTATTACGATATGCTAGTATTGTACAATAACGGTACAGTAGTTAAACATGGTTATGGTGGTATTGGTCAAACATCAGAAGGTAACTCAAACAACTCAACACGTTATGGTTCTGTACAGATACCATTTCCTCCAGGAACATTCATTGTTAAAATTGCGGTAGGTAACGCAGCAGGGACTGACGATAACACTCACTACCTTGCATTAGACTCTGAAGGATTTGTATGGTCGTGGGGACAAAACTATTACGGTCAATTAGGACTAGGTGATGAAGTAACTCAAGGTAAATCAATCGGTATGTTGAACAACGCAACCTCTGGTGCTACTACTGGTGGTTACTTAGACTATGAAAACGTTGCAAAACGTATTCCTAGATTTGCGTTTAACGGTTATCGTATTGTGGATATTTTCGCCATGGGACGTTATGCAGGTAGTTCATACGCATTAGACGAAACAGGTGTACTATGGTCATGGGGTTATAACGGTTACGGACAGCTAGGTTATCCAACATCAAGCGGTTTCCGTTCTACAGGTAACTCAACAGTACCATTCCAGTTTGGTCGTAGTATTGGTCTAAACTGGACCTCATACGCAGGTATACAAAAAATACAATGCTGTACAGAAGACGATCCAAACAACGGACAAAGTTCAATATACATCCTAGACGGACAAGGTTACCTATGGTGGTGCGGATATAACAACTCATACTCAGTAGGTGACGGTGCTACAACAGCATCAACAGGTACTGGTGGTAACCCGATACGTATTACCAGCTTTGGTACAGCAGGCGGTGTAGCAAGTGCTACTATCGCAGGTTTGATTTATAATTTCTGGGTATTAGGTTGGGGTGCCCGTGGTAACACGATATTTGTTATGACAAACACTGGTAACGTTTACGGTTGGGGTACTAACAACTATTACGATCTAGGACAAGCAGATACTACTTCAAGAAACTATCCAGTAGTAATTAATGGTATCAACAACGTAGCCGTAATGGGTAACGGTGGCCATGGTAACTATAATAGTTCTGCAGCACTTTGCTATATAAACTTTGGCAGTGGTCAAAAGTGGCGTGTCATGACAGCAGGATATAACGGATATGGATCACTAGGTATCGGCGAAAATACAAGTAACCAAGGTGCAGGCGGCAACTTAGGCGGTATGTTTATGCGCCCAAGTGGTTACGGACAGTATTGGTGGCAACCTATGTTATTGCCGGGCGGACTACATAGAGCTAACGAAATCCGTGATGTAATGATGGGCGGTTGGACAAACCAAGAATTACTACAGGTATTGTATGAAGATGGTACTCTAATGTGTAATGGTAGTTCTGGTAGCGGTGGTAACTACTATAACATTACACCGCAAAGTATTGACCACCCAAGTCAAACACAAGTACATAATAGCTTTTAAAGAACACAGGAGTAACAATGAGACAAAAATTTACAAGTCCAAGAAAACTGTTTTCAACAGTTGATCAAGGACATTCGGAAGGATTTGATTTTCCAGGAAGACATTTGCCTGGACCAGAAGCCCCAAGACTAACAGAAGACAAAACATACGACGGTAGAAATTTCTATGCAGGAGATTTTGATCCAGAATGGCAATATCCAGACGAAGAAAATACATTCTTAGGATCATATAACGGCCGCATATATCACAGCATACGTGGAGATATTTCTACAGACTTAGCAGATTTAGGGTCCGATCCTACACCCATGGATCCACAAACACACGCTACAGTCGGTCAAGATGTTTATAACTATCTTTCTACATCACCATTTTTAATAGATGTATTTGGAGTATATGGTTTGCAAGGAACAGCAGATTCTAGATTGCGTGATATGTTTCCTAATGCGGCTGCGTTAAAATCAGCTATTGATAAAAATCCAAATGTTATCACAGAATTCTTTTCACAGGACGCAACTTCTGTAGATGAAGTAATGGCTGCATTAGGTGTGGTGTTAGATAATTCTGCAACAACGTCAACTAACACATCAACAACATCAACAAGTGTATCAGGCACAGTATAATAAGGGATAAGATATGCCATCAAATAGACAATCGGGCGTTTTAGATTTTACAGCTCTAAAGTACAATTGGAGAGGTGAATGGTCTACTGCCGGTATCTACAGTAAAAACGATATTGTTCGTTTTAACGGACGCACATATTTCTGTAATACAGATCTATTATTTGAACAAGGCCTTGCAGGTCCTGCATATGGCCCAGCAAACATTCTAATAACTGGCGACGGATATACCGCAGGTGAGGTAGCACCTACTACATGGAACATGAGTCCAGTCGCTAACATAGAACCAACTAACATGTCGCCGTCTGCCCTAAACGGCAACTATGTTAACCCAAATACAAACCCATTTGGTACACAAAGTTATCCACGTCCACAACCTGGCGGATTCCAATACGGTTTTAGAAAAAGTTACGGTACTACAGCAGCTTGGGATACTTCAATTTATTCAGTAGAATATTATAACAACTCAGCTTACATCAGTGCTCAAGCACCGCAGACTAATGCTTATATCATGTTTGGATTTACTACTCAGCCAACTGTAAGTAACTCCTATGCTAACATTAACTATGCTTGGTATTATTCAGCAGATACAACACTGCAAATTTACGAAAGCGGTTCCCCCATCGGTGCTTTTGGTAACTATACGCCAAGTACAAAATGTACTATCACTTACGACGGCAAGTACATACGCTACATCAGAGACGGTATCGTATGGCGCACGGTTGATCGTACGGTAAACACGATTACTCCGACTCCGTTATATGCACAAGCGGCATTTTATACTCAAGGCGCAGGTACTAGCCAATATTCACAATTATCTAATATAACATACGGTTCAGGTAGACCAAACGCATACTGGACAGAGCATACTGATGGATTCTTATTCCGCGGCGGTTGGATGGCCATGAGAAAATACTATCCTGGCGATATTGTTAAATTACGCGGTGACGTTTATCTATGTAAAAATTACAACTATAACGGTCATCCATTATATAAAAACGGCTACTTCCCAAATACAACAGACGGTACATACGCTACTACTCCTAATCCCGATTGGAAAAGGATTGGTACAGGTATCCGTGCCATGGACGACAAATATGTAGAAATGTTGCCTAACATGAATCCGTTAGGTTGGACCAAATATCCAGACAGTTGGGGCGGAGAACCAGGCAAATCACCAGTTCAGCAACGTTACCACTTCTTCACAGCATCTGGAAAAGTCTATCTAATGGGCGAAGCAAATACCAATAACAATAACGGTTCTGGAATCAGTTCAGAAAATGGAACACAATGGATCGCAACTCCGGCTGTTTCAATGGTGTTTGAATTAATGGATTACAAATACGGTCGTCTACCAGGATATCAAGGAAACCCGCCTAAATGTATACAGGTAGTAGGTAATGACTGGTGGGGTATGGCCCTGTTTGACAATGGCGAATTATATCACTGGGGTTATGGTGGTGCTGGAAACACAGGTGACGGTACAACTAGTGACTGGGCATACCCACGTCGAGTTGGTTATGTTAATGGTACACACTACTATCAGAACAGTGGTACAGGTGCAGGCTACTTAGCAACTACTCGTATTGTTAAGATTGGTACAGCACCTGGCGGTAGCAACGGCGATGCGCAGCACTCATGTATCGTGCTTGATTCTAACGGAAGTCTGTGGTCATGGGGTTACAACGGATACGGCCAATTAGGCTTAGGCAGTTATGCTAACTACTCTGTCCCTACTAAGATCAACCAAAACTTCTTTGAAGGTGTGCAGATAGTCGACTGCTGGAACAACGGCGGTAACTCATATACAGCTACTTTTGCTCTAGATGCCAACGGTCAGCTATGGGCATGTGGTTATAACGGTTACGGTCAATTAGGTACAGGTAACACACGTAACGAACCTTCTTTCCGTCTAGTACAATATAACTGGAATAGATACGGTGGTATTAAGAAAGTACAGTTCTGTTCTAACCAACAGTATGGCGCCTCTTATGTATTAACCAATGATGGAACTTTCCATGCTTGCGGACGTATGAGTAACTCATCAGCAGCTGCGATTGGTACTACACAAAACCAAGGTTACATACAGGTATTCCGTCCTTATCCTAACATGATGACAGGTAACTTGTTACCTCCAGATGGAACAGCAAGTTCAACAAGACCAAACTATCAGACTAACGTGCTAAACAACTTAGACAACTTCTGGGTAGTTGGTATGTATTCAGGTGATAACAATACGTTTATCCTTAAAGAAAAAAATACAGGTGTTGTTTATGGTATGGGATATAACCCAAATAACTGCCTAGCATTTTTACCTCAATCGTACTTAAACGAAGCAGCTGATGGATACTATACAGGTAGAAACTATTACCCAATCCCTATCAATATCAACATGCCCGATCTAGTATTTGTCGGAGGTAGCTTAACAGAAACTGGAACTAAGACTCTAGCGTTTGTTATGGATAATGGTAAAGTTTATACAGCAGGTGCTAATGATAGCGGATCTGCAGGTTGGGGCTGGGACGGACAAGGTCTAGTAGGTGACTTTGCTCTTTCAGGCATGAACGAATATGATACTACATTCCGTTCAGACTCTAATAAAACTTACTATGGTATGCGCCAAACAGAACGTATCGCTCTGTGCAATCACTGTTATAATGAATCTAGCGGTGCGATGTATTTGATTTCTGAAAATCAAATGCTGATGTACATCGGTTACAATGACGTGTACGCACTAGCAGGATATAACAAATGGCCGGAAAGTAATAACCCACCGTCTGGTAAGAGCTCTTACTATCTAGGGCGCAGTAACAATCCAAATCAACGTAACACAGTACGTGTAATGTATTAAGAAAGGAATTTAAATGGCTAGTCCACAAACAGCATTAAGTTGTGTTTCAAATATCTTTATTAAGATGATGGAATTTCAATCAGGTGACGTTGAAGAATTACATCGTCATATTTTTGATCACACACAGGTCCTTGCATCAGGCACAGTTAAAATTACTGTGAATTCTGTAGAGTCTGTGTTTGAAGCACCTAAGTTATTGTTCATTGCTAAGAATACTCCTCATAGAGTAGAAGCGATCACTCCTGCGGTAGTACTATGTGTACACGGTCTTCGTGATGGTTACGGCGTTGACGATATTATCGATCCAGCAGGCGTTCCAGAAGGTACAAAAGGATCAGTAATAGGTCGTGCAGATCTAACAGGTAAACATATACTACCATTAATCTATGGTAAAGATCCAAACGAGTGTTGCACTCAAATTGAGACTGTCTATATAAAGAATGAAAGTTAAGCTAGTACAGGATGTGATCACAGAAGAAGAAAGAATAGAACTTCGTGATTATGTCCTGAATAACTTAGATCAGTTTCATCTAGGAATTGATAAACTACATTTTAGAGTTTCGTCTCGCCTTTCAAATAGACTTAGCGGAGATAAAATCGTTTATCCGCCCGCGGTATATGCGGTACAAGAAAGGCTTAGAAGGCTTATTCCACCAAATCACAAGATAGAACATCTGCACGGTAAAGACGGACTAGTAGTCTGTATTACTTACAACGGTGGAGATACTTATCTACATCGAGATCCTAGATCAGATCCTGTCTTAGAAACTTTAAGATGCAATATCTGTGTCAGTGCACCTGAAGACGGTGCTATAGTTTATGTTGAAGACAGGCCATTTCAGTTACGTGAACGAGAAATGATGCAATACATGGTAACAAAACATTACCATCAGGTAACTAAAACTATTGGCGACAAGCCAAGAATCTTATATCAATTTGGTTTTTTGGTTAAAGCGGAAGAGTGGGAATCAACTGATTAAATCTAATACAGTTTGTATTTTTGCTTTTGTAGTTCTGCTAGTAAGTGTATTTTTCAACCCAGTGTGTAACGGCTTAGGCCAGTTATCAATACTAACCCAACAGTAACCTCTGTGTTCGTCATTAAGTTGCGGAATAAATTCTTGTTCAACTATCAACACGTATGTATGATAATAAAACAGTTCGTCTTTTGAACTGTAGTATTCAATAGGCACTGGCTTAGATATCGCAGGAACAAATCCTAGTTCTTCGTTAATTTCGCGTTGTAGTGCTTCGTAAGGTGTGGCATCAGAAGGTTCTTTTTTGCCTCCTGCAATACCCCAAGTTCCTGCTGTCTTACCCTGATTGCGTAGTAAAAATAAAAAACGCTTGGTATTACGAGCTAGGAATATTCCGCCACTACAAACTATATCTGTCATAGAACTAATCGCCATTGACCTGGATCGTATATGCCCTCAAAACTCTTGTTCCAGCTTTGACCATCCCACGCATATTGTATACCAGTACGTGCATTAGTTATGTAGGTTAGCTCAGTGATTTCCGCAGAATTGAATAAGATGTTCCACTGTGCGCCGTCCCATTGTACTATATCATTTGCATGAGCAACAAGATATGTTCCATTAGTATTTTGCCATGCTTTAGCAACATTACTAGAATCTATTCCATCCGCAGTATTGATATCTTCTAAAATCAAGTATCTGCTATCCGTAGCTGCCCAACCTAAAACGCCATACTGATCGTAAGGTCTTGGATTAAATGTTTCTGGATTTATGATAGCATCTATAGTACCGCGAGTGTACGCATTGTCTAGAGATGTTAATAACGTATTCATCGGAATCGTATCATTATCAAAGTTAATAACTAGTATCGAATCATCAGTCGGGCTAACACTCAGATACCCTACTATTTCATTTCCATCTGGTTTCGCTAGTCTAATCTGACTTAGGCCAGCAATAAATTGTCCAGGGTATTGATCTAAAATAGTAAGCCAGTTTGCAGAACCTGCAATTGATTGTCCTTGACCTTGGTCGATATCTTGATTATTAACTGTATTATTTTTAGCCTTAATTAATTTTGCTGTATTATCTAAAATTAAAACACTAAAGTTTCCTAGTGTAGTAATATCTACGCTTACAGAATTGCGTCCACTAAAATAGTCAGTAGTTTCTGGGTCTACGTAATTAGTAGATTCATTTTGTCCAGATGCATCATCATACAAGCTGGTGATGATCTTCGTAATAACTCCTAACTTTTTAACTTTAGCAGGAGTAGTAAGCCATATAGGTGTTGTGAAATTTAAAGTAGCGATATCTATATCTTGTTCCATACCTTGAGGAATTGAACGGCTACTAAACACCATGTCTGTTAATTCTACTAGACTTAAACTAGTCCAGTCTAAAAAGTTGTTGTTAGTCTGTATTTCTAAAGACGGATTAAACAATACCAGCAACTGTTCTAGTATCTGTAATTTTTGATCTGTGTTAGTAGTCCAAATATCTGCCGTAAATTTTAGTGTAAAAGGAGTAGGCATTATACGCTCAACGGTATAATTTGCACCCTGTACATTTAGATATTCATTACCTTGTTCATCAAAGGCACGTTCACGAATATTGTATTTGTTTACATACGTAGGATCTGCTAAACGTTCACGGGCAAAATCCATGCTCTTAATGTAACAAGCAATGAATGGAGCACTTTGTACAATGTTTTCGCTGTTCTTTTTCATCACCTGTGCAACTTGGCGATTCATATCTCCGTAGCGGACAGGGATCTGTGTAAGTTTACCCTTAGCATCCTTGTAGCTAAAGTTACTCATGATACGCATGAACTGTGTCAGGTATCGCTTGATCTGACCGTCATAAAAGAATTCACTCATTAATTATCTGCCTTTGGTTTTAATACTTGGCTCAGTGCCTGACGTTCTTGAACAACCTTGCCAGCAATAGTAGCTGTGTTGTTATTGTTAATAAAGCTGGTACGCTGTGTTTGACGTGTACCAATTGGGTTTACAGGTGCACCTGACTTGTCAGGAGTACCATCTGCAGAGTTATAAGTGTTAGATAGATTCATACGGACTGCATCATCAAATTTAGTCCAACGCTGTCCGTCATAGCGGAATAAGCGATTAGGAAAATAGTCTGTTCTTAAATGGAACTGTCCTTTTTCTGCATTAGCAGGAAAGGTGATACCAAATGAATATGCTGCTCCGTTAGGTGGTTTACCATTGCCTGTTAAGTAACCTACATAGTATTCTTTTGTTGGTGACTGTAACACCAAGCTAGCATCTAAACTGTCTGCACTAGCATCTTGATCAGTAATACTTGCATCTTCTAAAGCAAGTGTGCCGTCAGGATTCTGTGGCATTACATATAGTTGATGTGTGTCATAGCCGCTAGTAGGCGCATCTAATTCTGCTTGAGCAACAATAGCATTGTTGATTTCAATACTAGTGTTGTAAGTACTTAGGAGATCTCCTAATGTCGTACCGTCACCTTGACCTGCATCAGCACCAAGTATTTCTGAGTATTCTTGGCTGTCAACTAACGGTACGCATTTTGCACGGATCAAGTGCGGATACCATGTTTGACTGAAGCCATTTGCAGCACGAGTTACATCTTGGATAACATAAAATCTTTTTAATGCTGTCATTACATTAGGCTCATCTAAAGCGTATTCATCTTTTAAATGAGGTAATTCAATAACATCACCTGCCATTAATTTTCTATCTAGAGTATCTACACACCCACGCAAGTGGAAATGAATGTAGATATTATCGTTGTTTAAAAATATACCAAACTGACTTAGGTTGAAATCTAAGTCCTGCATTTGATATATTCCACGTAGAACGTAAATATCAGGATCGTAGTGACGATCACGATTTTCCATTAGAATTAGATCTTGTATTCCTAATTCTGGTGTAGGATTAGTTTGTGTAGGAACTCCCGGAGTGGCTGTACCTTCTTCAGGGCTAACAGGACCTAAGTATTTGTGGACAAAGACGTCTGTTCCGCCTACTTGAAACTGTTCAGCAATATTCCTATCAATAAATTTAAAATCGTTGCCTTTTTCAGGGCGGTAAAGAGAGAGTCTTGGCATAGTAGTGTATTTATAGGCTAAATATCGTTATGAGCAACTTAGAACAAACCCGAAAAGAAGTAATAGATTATATCAAAACCCTATTAGGCGATGGTATAGTTGACGTTGAGCTGGATCCAATCCACTACAACACAGCTATAGATCGTGCTCTAGCAAAATACCGCCAAAAATCAGCAAATTCTGTAGAAGAAAGTTTTGCGTTTTTGACCCTAGAACAAGACGTTAACGAATACACACTAAGTTCAGAAGTTATTGAAGTTCGTGATGTGTTCCGCAGAAGTATTGGTTCTAGAACAGGTGGTGGTGACGGCGGATCATTATTTGAGCCATTTAACCTAGCGTATTCAAATACCTATTTGCTAAGTTCTAGCAACATGGGCGGTTTAGCAACTTACTATGCGTTTGCTTCATATCAAAAATTAGTAGGTAAAATGTTTGGTAGCTACATACAGTTTACATGGCAACCTACTACTAAAAAATTAACAATTCAACAACGACCACGTGGTGAAGAAACAGTTTTACTATGGTTATACAACCATCGTCCTGATTTTTCAATATTTGAAGATCCATACGCAGGTATTTGGATCAAAGATTATGCTCTTGCACAATGTAAAATAATCTTAGGCGAAGCACGTGAAAAGTTCCAAACTATTGCCAGCCCACAAGGTGGTACTAGCCTAAACGGTACAGCACTAAAACAAGAAGGCCTAGCAGCCATTGAAAAATTAGAGCTTGATGTACAAAATTACCAAACAGGCGAAAAACCAATGTGGTTCGTGATTGGCTAATCAAAATCATTGACTTCGTAGTAAATCTGTAATAAAATATAGTATCGATTAGGGGATACTATGATTATTGGCGTATGCGGATTTATTGGCAGCGGTAAAGATACCGTTGCAGACTACTTACAAAATTTCCACGAATTTAGACGAGACAGTTTTGCATCTACATTAAAGGATGCCGTATCTGCGGTATTTGGTTGGGACCGCGAACTACTAGAAGGGCGAACTAAAGAAGCCCGTGAATGGCGTGAGCAAGTAGATCCGTGGTGGGCAGAACGCCTAAACATGCCTACCCTAACACCGCGTTGGATCCTACAATATTGGGGTACTGAAGTATGCCGTAAAGGTTTTAATGATGATATCTGGATCGCTAGTTTAGAGAATAAAGTTCGCAAAAGTAAAGATAGTATTGTTATTAGCGACTGCCGTTTCCCTAATGAAATTAAAGCAATTAAACAACAAGGCGGACAAGTATTTTGGGTACAGCGTGGACCGTTGCCCGAATGGTACGATCTCGCACTACAAGAAAATCTCCATGGCTCAGAAGAAGCAAAGTGGGAATTAATTAGACGTAAAGTCCACGTTAGCGAAACCGCTTGGGTAGGCACAGAGTTTGATGCCATTATTGATAATAACGGAACTATCCAAGATCTATACGATCAGGTTAAAAGTCTGGTGTTAGATCGCCCTGCCGCCAAGGCAGCTTGAGTTTATGCAGTATGCGTTGACAGTTGGCGCATACTGTTTTTAAATTGTTTATCTGGCAATTTTTAGGTTCACCATCAATATAGAAAACATTAAACTGTTCAGCGTGTTGGCTTGTAAACCCGCAACGGTCACACTTAGTTTTCATCCTATATCCGGACAAATACCATAAAGGCATTCCACGTCCGCGACCGCTCGCACAATGATCACATTGTGAACGATAAAATACCCTTTCACCTTTCCTGTAGTTAATTGCTACTGGCCTAGAATCACAAGTTTTGCATAGAGGTCTCATTTCCCGCCCTTTTTATCGCCTTTTCACACGTATTTAACAGAAGAAAAAACCATCATATTACTAAATACTTCAACAAAACCATATTTGGGGAGATGTCTTAAATGGCCAACACATTACAATCACCAGGCGTACAAGTTTCGATTATCGACGAAAGCTTCTACACACCTGCAGCACCAGGTACAGTACCTTTAATTTTTGTTGCTTCTGCAGCTAACAAAACGAATCCATCAGGAGTAACAGCACCAGGAACAGTTCCAAGTGCCGCTGGTACAGTATACACAATTACAAGTCAACGTGACTTGACAGATACTTTTGGTGTACCACAATTTATTACAGACGCTAGTGGAAATCCAGTTCACGGTAGCGAATTAAACGAATACGGTCTACAAGCTGCATATAGCTTGTTAGGCGTAAGCAGTCAAGCATACGTTGTACGTGCAGACTTAGATTTAGCAAGTTTAACAGCTGAAGCTAGTGCACCTACAGGCGCTCCTAAAGACGGTAGCTACTGGTTTGATACAGGTAGCACAACTTATGGTATTTTTGAATGGAACTCATCAACAGGTGCGTTTGCTAACAAAACTCCACTAGTAATCGATAATAACAATTATACAATTACTACTGTAAGCGGTGCTGGCACACAACCAAAACCAAGTTTTGGTACTGTAGGTTCTTATGCTATTGTTACAGATACAATGGCAGACATGCAAAACGCTGTATGGTTTAAAAATTCAGACGGTAACTGGGTTGAAGTAGGTTCATTAGGCGAAGAAAACTTTGCAAGTAACTCATATCAAGATACATTTGTTTCTACAGTATGGTCTACAAGCTGGCCAGCTTTGACTAGTGCTGTTACAACAGGCACACAAAGTGGTGGTAATATAACACTAAACGGTCGTCAAGTTACAATTCCATCAGGAACAGTTGCTACTCTTGTAAGCACAATCAACGACAATTATCACACAGTAGGTATTGGTGCTAAACTTAACGGCAACACAGTTGAATTCTTTGTAGATGCAACAGCAAATCCAGGTACAGGTGGCGGTGCAGTAGGTCAAATGGTCCTATCAGCTGACTCATCAATTTTAACAGCATTAGGTATTAGCAATGGTACTTACTCATCACCTGCAGTGTTTGTTGGTCCACATACACAATATCCTAATTTCTCAGACAATCCATCAGGTTCTGTTTATGTTAAAACAACAAGTCCAAATGGTGGTGCAAATTGGGCTGTTAAGAAATTTAATGCAACTACAGGCGCATTTGGTCTAGTACCTGCTCCAATTTATAGTAACAAAGCAAACGCTACTTACAATCTAGATAAGATTGGTGGCGGTGCAAACATTCCAGTCGGCACATTGTTTATTGAAAGCAACTATGACCACGGTGATGGTTACAATTCAACACTAACAAATAAATGCCGTCCAATTTTAGCAGAATTTGCTATCCAACGCCGTGTAGCAGTTGCTCCAACAACTATTACTAGCACAGATAATTCAGGTACAGTTTCAAATTCAACTGTTACTGTCGCTGTAAGCGTTCCAGGACAAGCTGCATTCTCAACAGGCACAGCACTTACAATTACAGGTGGTACAGACGCATTAGTTCAAGCAATTAACGCTTCTTCAATACCTAACCTAAGTGCGGTAACTAACGCAGACGGTTCTATTAGCATTGTTCATGCAACTGGCGGCGATATTGCGTTTAAAGATCCATCAAACGTACTATACAGCCTAGGATTTACAGCAGGCACAACAGCTAACTTCTATACAGCAGGTGACTTTGAGCCAAACAAATTTACACAGTTTGCTTCAAATTGGGCACCTCTAAGTTACACAGCAAGTTCTATTGCACCAAGCAATACACCTGCAGACGGTCAACTATGGTATGATGCTATCACTGATCAAATCGACATTCTTTATCATAACGGTCAAGAGTGGACAGGTTACGGTGTAGCGTTCCCAAGCACAGATCCAAATGGTCCAATCGTAAGTGCTACAGCACCTACAACACAAAGCGACGGTGTAACAGCAGTTGTTAACGGCGATATTTGGGTAAGCACAGCGGTTGCTAACTTAGAAGAATACGGTCAACAGATTTATGTTTACAATGGCAACACATTGTCATGGGTACTACAAGATCCTACAGATCACACAAGTCCAAATGGTTGGATCTTTGCAGATGCACGTTGGGCTACAAGTGGCCAAGCTGTACTAGCATCAAGCATTAGCGATCTACGTGCAAGCAACTACGTAGACCCAGATGCACCTGATCCTGCAGAATATCCACGTGGTACACGCCTATGGAACTTACGCCGTTCAGGTTTCAACATCAAGAAATATGTTAAAGGTTATATCGATATTAATTCTAACAACGGATTTAATATTCGTGTACCTAATGATCCAATGAATGGTTCAAATGATACAACACCATATAACGCAGACCGTTGGGTTTCAGTAAGCCCTAACGATGCTAAAGGTGTAGGTACATTTGGTCGTCATGCACAAAGAGCATTTGTTGTTAAATCATTAAAAGCTCTAATTGACAGCAACCAAAGAGTTCGTGATACAGATACACTAGTGTTCAACTTAATTGCATGTCCTGGTTATCCAGAGACTATTGCAAATATGGTTGGCCTGAATGCTGATCGTGCTCAAACAGCGTTTGTTGTAGGCGATACACCATTCCGCTTACAGCCAACAGGCACAGCACTAAAAGCATACGGTACAAACAGTAACGGTTCTTTAGACAACGATGAAAACGGTCTATTAAGCCACGATGATTACATGGCTGTTTGGTATCCAAGTGGTTACACAAATGACTTGTCAGGCAACTACATTGTTGTTCCACCAAGCCATATGATGTTACGCACTATTGCTGAAAGCGATCAGAAGAGCTATCCATGGTTTGCACCAGCAGGTATCCGCCGTGGTGTAATTGATAACGCTACTTCAGTTGGTTATATTGATGCAACAGGTGAATTCCAATCAACAGCATTACCACAAAGTATTCGTGATGTAATGGCACAAAACGGTGCTATTAACCCAATCGCTAATATTACAGGTGCTGGTATCGTTGCGTTTGGTCAATATACTCGCGCAAGTGCAGCAAGCTCATTAGATCGTATTAACGTAGCACGTTTAGTAGCTTATCTACGTCGTCAACTAGATGTATTGGCTCGTCCATACTTGTTTGAACCAAATGATAAGATTACACGTAACGAGATCAAGAATGCAGTTCAAAGCCTATTGTTAGAATTAGTAGGACAACGTGCATTGTATGACTTCATCGTAGTTTGTGATGAGTCTAACAATACACCAGATCGTATTGATCGTTCAGAACTATGGGTAGACGTTGCTATTGAGCCTGTTAAGGCTGTAGAGTTCATCTACATACCAGTGCGTTTAGTTAACACTGGCTCTATTGCAGCTGGAACTTACACTCTAGCGTAATTAGGTAAATATATAGGACAAGGAGCATAATATGCCAGTAGCAAGTTTAAGTAAATTGACAGTACCATTACCAGCAGGACAGAGCGCATCAAACCAAGGTTTGTTGATGCCAAAACTGCAATATCGCTTTAGAGTGACACTTCAGAACTTTGGTGTAACATCACCAACAACTGAAATCACTAAGCAGGTAATGAACGTAACTCGTCCAGAAGTTAGTTTTGAAGCCATGGAACTACATGTTTATAACAGCAAGATCAAATATGCTGGTAAACATAGCTGGGCTGACATTACTCTTACAGTACGTGATGATGTTACTGGTGCTGTTCAACAATTAGTAGGCGAACAAGTTCAGAAACAATTTGACTTCTTTGAACAAGCATCTGCAGCGTCTGGTGTTGATTACAAGTTTACAACTGTAATTGAAATCCTAGACGGTGGTAACGGTGCATTTGAACCAACAACATTAGAATCATTTGAATTAGAAGGTTGTTACGTAAACAAAGTTGTTTATCAAGGTGCTGATTACAGTAAGAGCGATCCTTTAGATATCGCCCTAACTATTAGCTATGATAATGCAATCCAATTGAACGCATCAGGCAACCCATTTGGTATTGGTGCAAACGTTGGTCGTTCACTACGTACATTAGCAACAGGTTAATACGCATAGCGATTAAACTAAGAAGACCTGGTTTTTTCCAGGTCTTTTTTTACGGCTAAATATTATCATGCCATCACTAGGTTCCTATTTACAACCCGTCTTAGGCGGGGATACAAGTTTAAAAGATTACGCACACGCCAGTAATCTATACCGCACGGGTAAATCTAATATACCATTTGCACTTGCTCCTAAAGCAGGGTGGATATATTATGTGGTTTTTAATTTTAACCCAGATGCGGTTGCAGCCGCTGAAGGACCTGCTGCCGCAGCGGCAGCGTCTGGTAGTTTATTAGGTAGTGTAGCATCAGCATTAGGTGGACCTATCGCTAGTTTAATTGGTGGTAATACTACTTCAAAGGGACTGTATTCAGATCCACAGGCGAAGTCAATAGTAGGTATGTTAGTTAAAAATGTTGACTTACCTAAATTTCAAATCCAGACGGAAGTTGTAAATCAATACAATAGAAAAACTGTTATACAAAAAGGTATAACATATAATCCAGTTAATTTTACATTCCATGATGATCAGTACAATGTAATACACAACATGTGGACTGATTATTACAAATATTATTTTGCAGATTCAAACTACGGTGGAACTGGTCCTATTGGAACTAACCAAGACGGTACTCCCTTCCAATTTGCAAATAACAAATACACTCCAATTAATTCAAAGAATACTCCAACAGCATATGGTTTAAATTCTCCTAAATTAGTAAATGACAGCCGTAGTCCTTTTAAGAGATTTTCATTTTTTGAAAACATTATTGTTTATCAAATGAATCAAAAAATGTTTACCAGTTTCCAATTAGTCAATCCTGTTATCGCAGGTTGGGAACATGATAGAATGGATCAAACACAGGGCAACAAATTAGTTGAAAGCAAGATGACTATCAACTACGAAGCGGTTATCTATGGATCAGGTAAAGTTAAAAAAGATACTCCTGCAGGGTTCGCTACGTTTGATTACGATACAAGTCCAAGCCCATTAAGTATCGCAGGTGGCGGTAACTCAAGTATATTTGGCCCAGGCGGTATTGTTAGTGGAGCTGAAAGTGTGTTCGGTGATGTGTCAAATATCGCTAACGGAACAGCAAGTCCATTGAATGTATTAGGCGCCGCGATTAGCACAGCTAACTTAGTAAGAAATGTTGGTAATATTTCTAAAGACAGTTTAAGAGCAGAAGGTTACAGCATTTTAACAAGTACCCTACAGAACGTTGCTAGGGGTGGACTAAATGGTCTGGGTCTAAATCTTGGACTACAAAAAGGTAAAAATACACTAGCAACTGGAGAATATGTTGGAACACCGGTAGCCGTAACACCGCCAGCAACTCCAGCGACACCAGCAGGCGGAGCCGGACCAGCAGCCGCCGCAGCTAATGCAGCCGCAAATGCAGCCGCAGGCAAATAAGGAACTGTTATGTTTGATAGTAATACATATACAGCCAGTTTAGTTTACAATGCAAATAGCACATTGGTTCAATTACAGACTGCGCTGACCAATTTAACAATTTCAGAAAATGCAGACTTAGATTATGCTAGACAGTTTTTACCTTCATTAGTAAAATTTAAACAAAGCATTTTAGGTGCTACTACTGATGAAGAAGTTGCATACATTAAGTTAACTTACGAATCTAAAGTAACTGCATACGAAAATTTGATTTCAACGATTTCTAAAAAATATGCTGATCGAGATAGACTAACTCAATTGATCGCAAGTAAGACTAGTGGAATAACTGGCCCATCAACATTACAGACTTCAGCAGATCCTACATCAACAACACCTAGTCCAGAAAGCGTTTACATACCAACAATTTTATAATATGACTTTTTATAATAATCTACCACAAATTACAGCTACACAGGATAGTTCTCAAGCTACTCTAAAAGTGTTTGATGCTTATGCCGCAGCACCGTTGAATATTAATGCTACAACATATGATGCTATGGTAGGATTTTTTAATAGCAAAGGATTCGGCATCGACTCATCTAAAAGCATGGCTTACATTATTATCAAGCAAGCGATATTAGATAACATAAATCCTTTTACGATAATTGATACACTACGCAATCAAGATTCTATTGAGCTTAGTGCGTTAGTTACACAGATCGTAAATTACAATAGATACAAAACAAGTAGTTTAGGAACAGCTAGTACATATCAGCCAGCAGACGAAATAGCAAGGAATATTGTTGCATGAGTTTAAAGTTTGCTCAAGGTGTATATGAAGTTAAAAACCCTGAGAAATATGTAGGACTAGGAAATCCTAGATACCGTAGCTCTTGGGAACTTGCCGTGATGAAAATGCTAGACGAAAATGATGGCATACAAAACTGGGCAAGTGAATCTGTCAAGATACCCTACCGTGATCCACTGACAGGAAAGCAAACAGTTTATGTACCTGATTTCCTTGTGGTGTACATTGATAAAGCAAAAAAGAAACATGCTGAATTATGGGAAATAAAACCTCGTAATCAAACCACATTAGAATCTGTAGGTAAGAATCCTTATAATCAAGGACAGTATGTACGCAACATGGCCAAGTGGGAAGTAGCACGTATTTGGTGTAAGAAAAACGGGCTTCAGTTTCGTGTTATAACTGAAGATCAGATATTCCATATGGGTGGTAAAAGACGTTAAATAATACTATGACAAAAAAGCTAGAAGAACTGTTAAATTTACCAGAAAGCGTGCCTGAGCCGGAATTGATTCCTGTTCCTAAAGAAGACACAAAAACAGCCATTGTAAACCTGCAACATACTCTTGAAGAATTTGACAAGATTAGTTCAGCATTACCGCAGGTAAAAGGATTAGGCGATATGAGCGATGCAGAGCTTGATAGCCTTGCTAAAAAAGCTGAAGATGCCTTTGATGATCTAATGGACTTAGGTATGAACGTAGAAGCTAGATACGGCAGCAGAATGTTTGAAGTTGCGGCCAACATGCTAAACGCCGCAGTAACCGCGAAAACCAACAAAATCGATAAGAAATTAAAGATGGTTGAGTTGCAGTTAAAGAAACTAGCTATAGATAAAAAGAACAACGAAAACGAGGACCCTGTAGAGGGCAAAGGTTACATCATTACTGACCGTAATAGCCTCCTTGAAAAACTTAAAAATGTTAATAAATAATATACCAGGAAACTAATATGAAGTCATTTACAGAATACCTAACAGAAAGCAAAAGAACCTATACTTTTAAAGTTAAGGTTGCTGGCGAATTAACTACCGAACAAGAAGGTTCTATGAGAACTTTATTGGATAAATTTAAGGTTGTAGATTTCGTAAAAACTGGAGTAACTCCAGTCCAAGCATTACCTTTAGATTTTCCAAGAATCCAAAATTCACAAGTAAGTATCTATGAAGTCGCACTAGACTATCCTGTTACAAGTTCCGAACTAACAAACTATTTAGGCAACGGTTTACGAATCAACGAACAAAACATTGTTGTTCGCCGTCCAGGTGAACCATCAGAACAGTATCAAGAGCCAGGCGAGAAACGTGAAGGCGCACTACTAAATGACCCAGACTACAAAGAAGCAGGTAGCCCTAAATTTGAAGATTACTATGGTGACAAATACAATGTTAGTCTTATAAAGACATTGAATGACGACCTTAAAGCACAAAATAAAGCACGTGGCGAACAAATTCCAGCAGCGAAAGCAGATGACATTTTAAAAAATCCAGGTGCTACATCAAACGATTTACCACAAAACAACAAGAGTCCAATTAAACAAACGGACTATGATCCAAGGAAAAAATAATTATGCAAATGATTGACGTACTTAAAAGATTAGCTGAGTTAGACGAGTCTAACCCTCGTGTTGAAACAACACAAATTGCTCAAGAGCAATCATTGGCAACATTAACTAATCTATCAGGCCAAACAAAAAAGATTAATGAATCTACAGTCGCTGAATGCGGACCGATGGGAATGATGGGCGGCATGGATCGTCCTAGCACTCCAGCAAGTTTTAGCATTAATGCTTCTGCTGAATCAGGCGACGAAGTTGCAGGTATGCTTAGCCAAATTTTAAATTTAGCAGGCGTTAAGGAAGTTGGTCCACAAGATATTAATCCACACACTGAAATTGAACTTGAGCCAGCACATGATGTTCAAGTAGACAAAGGTGGTGATGACATGGCTAGCTTGATCGGTCTAGTTGACAAGATCAATGGTCCTGCAGATGGTGGCGATGATACTCCTGACGTAGGCGACATGGCTGACGAAGTTCGCGGCATGGCTGATGAAATGGGCGGTAGTCCAGATGTAGGCGCTATGGCAGATGAAGTTCGTGACATGACAGACGAATTAAAAGACGAAGGCGTAGGTGCAGGGTTTGATACAGCAACTACAACTCCAGATGAAAAAATACAATCACACGATTATGGCAACAAAGAAGTAAAACCAAAACCACAAGGCTTCCCACAACGTCAAGGCGATAATCCATATACTCAAGTTGAATCTGTAGCATCGCAACTATTAAAAGACTATCAGAACTTTATTAACGAACAAAAATAATAATAAAAAGTACTACCAAATAGGCTCTACGGAGCCTATTTTTTTCATTAAATAAAAGTATGGCAAAATCATTAGACGGCGTATTAGTAAAAACCGCCCATAAAAAAGAAAGATTTACAGAACAGGACGTCCTTGACATCCAAGGGTGTATGAGCGATCCTCATTATTTCCTAGATCGTTTCTTTCATATCCAACATCCAACAAAGGGTAAACTTCTTTACAAACCTTTTGAATATCAAAAACGATTAATTGACAGTTATCACGACCATCGTTTTAACGTAAACTTGTTACCACGTCAAACTGGTAAAACTACAACAGCTGCAGGATATCTGCTGTGGTACGCTATGTTTGTTCCAGACAGCACGATTCTAATTGCCGCACACAAATACACAGGCGCACAGGAAATTATGAACCGTATTCGTTATGCTTACGAATTGTGCCCTAATCATATACGTTGCGGAGTTACTAGCTATAACAAACAAAGTATAGAATTTGACAACGGCTCACGTATTGTAGCGCAGACAACTACAGAAACAACAGGTCGTGGTATGTCATTATCACTACTATACTGTGACGAGTTTGCGTTCGTACCGCCCAACATCGCCACTGAATTCTGGACTTCAATTTCGCCTACATTAGCAACTGGTGGTAAGGCAATTATTACATCAACGCCAAACTCAGACGAAGACCAATTTGCTCTAATATGGAACGAAGCTAACAAACGAGAAGATGAGTACGGAAATCTTCAAGAAGTAGGACGCAACGGATTCTTTCCGTTTAAGGCACATTGGAGAGAACATCCAGATCGTAACGATCAATGGGCCGCAGAAGAAAAAGGTCGTATTGGTGAAGAGCGGTTCCGTCGTGAACACGAGTGCGAATTCTTAATCTTTGACGAAACACTGATCAACAGTATCAGCTTGTCAGATATGGAAGGAATAGAGCCTATAATGAAAATGGGCCAGGTCCGCTGGTACAAAAAAGTTAATCCTGATTGTACATACATCATAAGTCTAGACCCTAGTTTAGGTACAGGTGGCGACTATGCAGGACTTGAAGTATTTGAATTACCCACATTTGAACAGGTAGCAGAGTGGCACCATAATACTACCCGTGTACAAGAACAGGTGCGAATAATGCGAGATATCGCTAAGTTTATCGATGACGAATGTAATAAGGAAGATAAAAATTCTAACATATATTACTCCGTTGAAAACAACGCCCTAGGTGAAGGTGCTTTAGTTGCTATTAACGAATTAGGCGAAGAATCCTTTCCAGGTCTGTTTTTAAGTGAACCTATTAAGAAAGGGCATGTACGCAGATTCCGCAAAGGATTTAACACTACTAGCAAGAGCAAAATCGCTATTTGTGCAAAGCTAAAACAGTTAATTGAAAATCGAGTCTTAAAAATCTATTCTAAGCCCTTAATAAGCCAGTTGAAAGCATACGTAGCCAAGGGGTTAGGTTTTGAGGCAAAAGTAGGCGAACATGACGACTTAGTGGCGTCATTATTGCTGAATTTACGCATGATTATGCTGTTACAAGACTGGGATCCTAGTGTATACGAAAAAATGCACGAACACGTAACAGAAGACCTATTATTACCGATGCCTATCTACATAGGCGCATCAATATAAATATACAAATGAAACCAATTGAAATTATTGCCAGCGATTTATTCGACAAAGTACGCAGTCGTTTTACCAACTTACAAATGGGTGACGAGGGCGGTGCTGTTACAGTAACCCCTGAAGATGCTAGATTTTTTGACTTTGACTTCGTTATTGAGGGCAATAATTTAGGCCGCGTTAGTATCAGTATTAACGAAACAGGCAATTTAAAGATTTATTACAGTCAGGGCATTACAGAAGCATCTGACAGTATTTCACAATCAATGTGGTATGATTTCTTACGTGAAATGCGTTTCTTTGCTAAACGCAGACTGTTAAGATTTGATACTAGAGATATAACCAAAGGTAACTTGGACAAGACAGATTTCCAGTACCTTGCACAGAATGGAAACAAGGATCCCAATATGAACGAATCAGCCATGTACGGAAGTTCTAAAACTTCACATAGAAAACTAGAAGACACTGATCTTATTATACGCCACTCAGAAGCAATTGATCCAACAAAGCCAGGCGCCCGTAGCCGTAAAATTAAGAACTTGTTTATTCAAAATTCTGAAGGCGAGCGTTTTAAATTTCCATTCATTTATTTGCCTGGTGCCCGTGCTATGCAACGTCATATTGCTAACGGTGGTGTTCCACACGATGATGCAGGTAAACACATTATTAAAACTTGTGAAGAAATTGCCAAGTTAGGCGAGTTCCACAAGAAAGTAAAATACAGTACACTAAACGATAATGCACATGCTATCATTGAACGTGCTATTGATAAACTAAAAAAATTACGCCATCACTGTGAGTGCATGAGCAAGCAAGGTTATTACGAGCAATGGAAAGAAGCGTTCCATCCAGATGAAGATAGCATTACAGAATTAGATGATGCTACTATGGAAAGCTATCGTGATACATTTACACAAGAAAAGTTTGACGAAGCATTACAAGACATGTTCCCACTGATCCATCGTATCATGCAAGAAGCAGGTATAGTTGATTTAGAAGATTATGTAGGTGAAGATGTTAGTGGTCCAGCAGATGAGGAAGATGATCACGATCGTGGTTACAACGCATTTGAAACTTTTGAAGGTTGGGCAGATGCTATTGTTGAAAATACATTAGAGCCAGAAACAGTTACTCAGTTAAGCGCATTAATGACACAAGGTCTACCAGAGGGTGGGCAAGGTGTTGATGCGTACATTCAATCATTAAATGCTATGGGCATCGATGATGATTCACTAATGGATGCGTTAGAAAAGATCAATCAAATGAATCCTAACGCTGATGATCAAACAATTAGATCAGTTATTGCAACTTGGTTGGAAGGAGAAGATCCACAAGCGGCTCAATCTATCCTATCACAAGCTCAGCCACAACAACAAGCACAAGCTGAACCTGCAGAGTCATTTGATATCGGTATGGGACAAGCTAATATGGGCGAAGATGCAGATCAATATATTGCATGTGTTGTTGACTTTGATCGTAGCGGACAACCTAAAGTTGCCCGTACAAAACCAGTTAGCAAAGAACGTGCTGAAGAAATTATTGCAGGTGCAAAAACTAAAAACACATTTACAAATCCTCCGTTCATGACAATCTATCCAGCAAGCGAAGGCAAACTAGACGGAGAAACAATCATGAAAAAATTCCCAGACATGAGCAAAGAAGATTCAGCGGCTATGGAAGAAACAATGAAGAATAAAGATGTTGCTGATAAGAGCTACTTAAAAACAGCAGGCAAAAAACAAGGTGTAGTAGGTAAGACTATCGACACAATGAAGCAAGCTGGTAAGTGGTTAGCAGGCAAAGGTGGCCCAGGTAAAGAAGGCCCAACATATGAAGGTTACTACCTAGGTCCAGAAGATCTTCCAGATTGGACTAAGGATGCTGTACATCGTGTTGCCGCAGGTAAAGTAAAAGATTGGACAGAATTATATGCTGAACTAATCAGCGATTTAGGCATCGAAGGCGACAAAGCAGAACGCATCGCTCGTAGAATATACGGCCATGATTCACTTGCAAAATACAAAGTAAAAGCACAAGGCGATATGGAAAAAGATATCCCAAGCGACTCTGATAGCAGTGACGACGATGCAGAGTTTTTAAGCAAGATGCGTAGTCAAGCACGTTCTGGTAGTATCAAATCAAACGACTTTGGTGCTGAAAAAGATGAAGATAGCATTGATCCAGACACAAGTGATGATGAGAAATTAATTGAACCAGAGGGTCCAAAACAAGCTAGCAAGGAAGATATTGCTAAAGCTGTTATTGGTTTCTTTGATAAAGAACACGGCACATGGACTAAAGGTCGTCCTGGTATCGTAGCATCAGTAACACGTGAGTTTGGTGAAGAAGCAGGCGAACTAGCTAAACACTTAATCATCGCACTAAGTAAAAAATATCCAATGCGTGATGAGCCAGAAACAGATGAGCCAGAAGTAGAATCTCAAATGGAATCAATTCGCAAGTTAGCAGGACTACCTGCACTAACAGAAGCAGAAAAGAAAAAATGGGTCAAGGATGCTGTTAAGGGCGTTAAGAAAGGCGCACTAAGCAAGCAAGAAGGTAAAAAGAAAGGCGAGAAGTTTTCCAAAAGCGAACTAAAAGGTTTGAAAAAATCAGGTACACCGTTGGAAAAGAAACGTGCTAACTTTGCACTAAACATCCAAAAGAAAAAATAATCAAATAAATCTTGACTAACTAAGAAAACTAGCATATAATAATGTATGCTAGTTTTTTTATCTCTGAAGGTTTCTTATGAATTATAATTGCCCTTGGTATTTCAAAATACCAAATCACGTACCTCCAACAGTATGCGATGCTATTATTAGTCAAGCTCGAGAGCTGGAACTTAGACAAGCTAGAATTGGATTAAACCCAGATCAATCTGTATTAGATGATCAAACTAGAAATAATAAAATTGCATTTATTAGCCGCGATAGTTGGTTAAGCGGAATCCTAACAAGTTTTGGTGCGATGGCAAATGACAAAGCCCACTGGAATTTTCATATTGCAGAATCTGATGATATACAAATAGCATCTTACAAAGAAGGCGAAAAATACGACTGGCACACTGACGAAAGCATCCTATCTCGCATGGGTGCAGTACAACGTAAAATAACAGTGGTATTACAGCTAAACAACACTAGTGAATTTACAGGTGGCGGACTATTCCTAAAAGGAGTAGAAGGTAATTTATTAGCCAATCAAGGCGACATCGTTGCGTTTCCTTCTTATATGGAACACATCGCAGAAACAGTAACCTCAGGTGAACGGCTTTCTGCAGCAACTTGGATAATGGGAAATTATTTTTCATGATTAAAGATAACGTAATTATAATTGACAACGCAATCAGCGAAGGTCAACAAGACATATTAGAACAACTGTGTACCAGTGTAGACTTTCCTTGGTACTATCAGCAATCTGCGGCCTATAGTCCAGAGATGTATAAGCTGATGGGAGACAACTTGTATTTCCCAGTTACTGATCAATCTCGCGAAACTCCGTTTTTATGTCATGTAGTGTATAACTCAGTGGAAAAGGCTGTAACACACTTTTTACATTATTTTACACCATTGATTACAGCGGTACCTACTACAGTTGATCAACTGATTAGTATCAGAACTAATCTAACATATCCAGACCCTAGTGCAGGTCCTAATACTCACGGAATGCCACACGTAGATTGTGATCATCCAAGATTAATCACAGCGATCTATTATGTAAACGACAGCGATGGTGAAACTATTATTTTTAACCAACGCAGAGGATCACCCGATGAGCTCACAATCAAACAACGAATCATGCCAAAGCGTGGCAGACTGGTTGTATTTGATGGCACATTCTTACACGCAGGCAACACTCCACGCAACGGTGGACCACGAATTGTTGTTAATTTGAATATGATTGGATATACCAATAATACGGCAAATTAATATCAAAATTATTATGTTATTCTATTGACATGATAAATAAACTAGCATACAATGTAATGTATGCAAAGATTCTTAGATGTAGTTGCATTTAAGAAACAGGCATAAAACAAAGGCACATAATATAAGGAGAAATAACATGGCATCTTTGGCAGAAATTAGAGCAAAACTTCAGGCATCAAGCCAACAAAACACTGGCGGTTCCGCTGGTGGTGACAACGCAATTTTCGCACACTGGAACATCAAAGAAGGTAGTACTACAACAGTACGTTTCCTACCTGATGCAGACCCAAACAACACTTTCTTCTGGATTGAACGAGCAATGATCAAATTGCCATTCGCCGGAATCAAAGGTGAAACAAATTCCAAACCCGTAACAGTACAAGTACCTTGCATGGAAATGTGGGGAGAAACTTGTCCTATTCTTACTGAGGTTCGTCCTTGGTTTAAAGACAAGAGCTTGGAAGATATGGGTCGTAAGTATTGGAAAAAGCGTAGTTACTTGTTCCAAGGTTTTGTAACTAACACCGATTTACAAGAAGATAAAACACCAGAAAATCCAATCCGTCGTTTTATCATTGGTAGCCAAATTTTCAATCTTGTTAAGAATGCTCTTATGGATTCTGAGATTGAAGAACTACCAACAGACTATGTTCGTGGTTTAGATTTCAAAATCACAAAAACATCAAAGGGTGGTTATGCAGACTATTCAACATCAACTTGGGCTCGTCGTGAACGTACTTTGAGCGATGAAGAAAAAGCCGCTATTGACACTCATGGTTTGTTTGATTTAAAATCATTCTTACCTAAGAAACCAGGCGAAGTAGAACTCAAGGTTATCAAAGAAATGTTCGAAGCATCAGTAGATGGCGAAGCATTTGATATGGACCGTTGGGGACAATACTACAAGCCAGCAGGTATGGGTGGTAGTGGTCAAGCAACTGGTGCTCCAAAAGCATCAGCAGCTGTGTCAACAACCGCAGGAGAAGATGATGAGGCCCCTTTTGAGACAGCGGCGTCAGCACCCGCAGCTCAAGTTGCTGAAAAGGCTCCTGTGGCAGAGAAAACTGAATCAGCGTCAGCAGGTTCGGATGCAAGTGATAGAGCAAAAGATATCCTTGCAATGATTCGCAATCGCCAAGCAAAACAATAATTAGGAGATAGGCATGACAAAGAGCTTTGATATTTCGAAGTTCCGTAAGTCTATCACTAAATCTATTGATGGCTTAGGAATTGGTTTCAACGATCCAACAGATTGGATCTCAACTGGCAACTATGCACTAAACTATCTTATCTCAGGGGACTTCTTTAAGGGAGTTCCCCTTGGTAAGGTTACAGTTTTTGCAGGAGAGTCGGGCGCAGGTAAATCATATATCTGTTCAGGTAACATTATTAAGTCCGCACAAGAACAGGGCATTTTTGTTGTCTTAATTGACACAGAAAACGCACTAGATCAAGCGTGGTTAGAAGCATTAGGTGTTGATATTTCAGAAGAAAAACTTTTGAAACTTAACATGGCGATGATTGATGATGTTGCAAAAACTATCAACGAGTTCATGAAAGAATACAAATCAATGCCAGACGAAGAACGTCCAAAGGTATTGTTTGTAATCGACTCACTTGGTATGTTGCTTACTCCAACTGACGTAAATCAGTTTGAAGCAGGCGACTTAAAAGGTGATATGGGCCGTAAACCTAAAGCACTTACAGCATTAGTTCGTAACTGTGTAAATCAGTTTGGTAACTATAATGTTGGACTTGTTTGTACAAATCACACATACGCTAGTCAAGATATGTTTGATCCAGATGATAAAATCTCAGGCGGACAAGGCTTCGTTTACGCAAGTTCTATCGTGGTTGCCATGAAGAAGTTGAAGTTGAAAGAAGACGAAGATGGTAATAAAGTAAGTGATGTATTGGGTATTCGTAGTGCTTGTAAGATTATGAAAACTCGTTACGCAAAACCGTTTGAAAGTGTACAAGTTAAGATTCCGTACTCAACAGGTATGGCTCCTACTTCCGGATTAGTTGACATGTTCGAGAAAATGGGTGTATTATCTAAAGTCGGGAATAAATTAGCATACACTAGTAAGGAAACTGGTGAGATTGTTGCAGAGTTCCGTAAAAACTGGACTGAAGATAAGTTACATATCATCATGAAAGAATGGGATGCTAACGCTCTCGCAACTACTACAACAACAACTACTACTGACGCAGAGGAAGAAGAAGCATAAATGGATGAACATCTAATTATGACAATTTGGGATATGTTCCGTGAATATATCCCTGAGAAAAATCGTGAAATGGCAGCAAATCAATATGTTGATTTTTTGTTGGGTAATGATATTGACGTGGACACACTTCAATCTTACACAGGATATGATCCTCATCTTGATGAAGCTATAAAATCTGTAACCGATGAAGAAGAATCTTTTGAAGAAGAAGATGACGGCTACGGGTACGACGAAGACGAGGATTATTAATGAGCTGGTACTCAAAAGTTAGTAAAGATATTAGTCATCTGCCTGACTGTATTGAGTACTATTACGGCGAATTAACCACAGCACGGCAAGAGGTTAAGGTCTATGGAAACTTAGAAAAAACCTCTGCTGCGCTGCCCGGAATTGTTGAACACAGATTTAATCAATTGCAGGAAATCGAAGGTGTGTTGGAGTATCTGAACATCGAACTCCGACGCACTCGTTCGAAAGCATTTAAAAAATATTTGGAAAACTATCAACGTGCTTTGAGCAGTCGTGATTGCGAAAAGTATTGTGAAGGTGAGCCAGATGTTGTTGATCTAGAAAAGATCGTAAACGAATTTGCTCTATTAAGAAATCAATGGTTAGGCATTATTAAGGCGTTAGATATCAAGCAATGGCAAGTATCTAATATTATTAAACTACGTACCGCAGGTATGGAAGACGTGCAAATTTAATATGTTCATTGAAGACATTATCTTAAAAGTTACCAACTTTAATTCGTGGGTAATTGGCGGCACATCAGTATCTATTAACTGGGCGCCTCAAGACGAGAAGTTTATCTACAGTATTGCTGAGCAGATTGCGTATTCTAAAAATTCGCTAACAGAAAAGCAAGCCATATACATAGTTAGACTATTGAATAGAAATAGAGATCAAATCATTCCTTACATTCCTCATCTTGATTCTTTTTTGATTAGTCCTAAATGGAAGGATCCGTTTAGAGTATTGCCTAGATCTAAGAAATTAGACATTGAAAAACTGAATGACGAATTAGTCATTACAGCTGAGTTTCCATTTGACACAATTATCGTAGAAACCCTGCGTAAACAAAATTCAACAGCACGTATGTTTGAAAAAGGTGCGTGGAGTAATGACGTTAGAAAGTGGGTATACCCGTTGAATGAAAACAATATTCTCAAACTTGGTGATATGCTATTGCCACGAGAATTTTCAGCATCAGACGAATTTCTAAATCTCTATCAAGAAGCAAAAGTCATTCGTGATGATATAGAAAAGCACTTACCGATGGTAGTGTTGGACGACAACAAATACCAAATTAAAAACGCACACCGTAATATACCTCAGCCAGAAACAGACAATGTTACTACGGCTCTGTTCCATGCTAGAAAATATGGAATACACATTTGGGATGACGAAATCCAAAAACAATTTGATGATCAAGTCAAGCCTATTACCAAAAAAATACTATTGCATCAGTCTGGTACTAATGAACAGCTATGGATTGACAGTCGTGTAATTCCACTTGATGCGTTTGACGACTTGATTAATAACAGCGAAAAAATATTGGTAATCATTCCTGGTGGAAGTGAACTAGAAATGATTAAACAATGGAATGAGCTTGCACTACGCAACGGATTATCTCGTGAACGTTTGTCAGTATTGTTCCGCTTGCCTAACGAACAAGCAGACTTTAACAAATACGTGAAAGATAATCTTTTAAACAACCCAATTGATGAAAATACCAAAATTGTTTTCATCAGTACTAAAATCACTAAACCATTAGTAAAAGCAGGTCTACAGTTTGACACAATTTTTAATCTAGGCTATTATAGCTCGATGCATTTTAGTGTTTCCGCTGTGGTTGAAAATGTTTGTAATTTAGTGTATTATAGTATGAAGGAACCGAATCCACGCAGACAATGGCAACAGCTAAGATAACAATTAAAGACGAAGTCAATGTTAAAATTGAAGGATTAGATCTTGACACACGGAAAGATTTAGTTAAGAAATTTAAGTATTTTGACCAAAAGGCCCGCTATATGCCGGCCTACCGCCTTGGGCGTTGGGATGGATGTACTCCATTTTTTGGACTAGGTGGAACCACTTATGTTAGTCTATTAGACAGGGTGTTACCACTTTTAGACCAGTGGGGATACTACATTGAAGTAGAGGACCTAAGACGCCCAATTACCCTGGAATTTCCCAAAGTTCAGGCAGATTTTTGGGGTGATGCGACATGGCCAGAAGGACACAGATTTGCTGGTGAGCCAATTCGTTTACGTGATGACCAAGTTGAGGTAGTCAACAAGTTCCTTGAGAATCCACAATGTATCCAAGAAATTGCCACTGGCTTTGGTAAGACAATTACCACCGCAACTTTGGCGAAAATTTGTGAAAAATACGGTCGAACAGTGACTATTGTTCCAAACAAAAGTTTAGTTGAACAAACTGAAGAAGACTTTATCAACTGTGGTTTAGACGTTGGTGTGTACTACGGCGACAGAAAAGATTTAGATAAAACGCACACAATCTGTACTTGGCAAAGTTTGAATATTTTGGACAAAAAAGGCAAAAATGCCTCAGAAAATGAGGAAATTTTGACCGTTGCAGAATTGCTGGATAATGTGAAAACTGTCATGGTTGACGAAGTTCATATGGCCAAGGCAGAAGTTTTAAAAAACTTGCTAACTCGCAACCTTGCTTACACACCAATCCGTTGGGGTTTAACAGGAACCATTCCAAAAGAGGATATTGACTTCGAAAATATCCGTGCAAGCCTGGGAGAAGTGGTTCATCGTGTCAAGGCACATGAATTGCAAGAAGCAGGTGTGTTAAGCGATTGTCATGTGAATATTGTACAGACGCAAGAGTGGAAAGAGTTTGGAAGTTACCCAGAAGAATTAAAATATCTTGTCACAGATGATAACAGAATGGCATGGGTAGCCAAGCTAATTAACAAAATTTCTGATTCAGGAAACACTCTAGTACTAGTAGATAGAATTGAATCAGGAAAGTTTTTAGTAAATGAATTACCTGACTCAGTTTTTATCAGCGGTGCTGTAAAAACAAAAGATAGAAAAGAAGAATATGATGAAGTTAAAACTGCTGATAACAAGATTATTGTGGCGACTTACGGTGTGGCCGCTGTGGGTATTAATATTCCTCGGATTTTCAATATGGTGCTTCTGGAGCCCGGAAAGAGCTTTGTCCGCGTTATCCAATCTATTGGACGAGGCATTCGCAAAGCAGACGATAAAGACTTCGTCCAAATCTGGGACATAACAGCAAATTCAAAATATGCGAAACGACACTTGACAGAGCGAAAAAAATACTACAAAGAAGCCAAGTACCCGTTTACAATTGAAAAGGTTAAAATATAATGCAAATACTAACGTTAGATAACAAGACATTCTATCTGAATGATCTTCCAGAAGAAATAGATGAGGATCTTAGATATGCTGTCATGGATAACAGTGACCCGCATAATCCAGATTATTTTTATCTACCCTTAATCTTTTTAGAATCATTTAGTGGTCCTGCCGCTGTATTGAGAATAGGAAAACATGAAGTAACCATGCCGTTAGACTGGTGTACGATCGTAGGAGATCCTACAGGACCAGAGATGGAAGTGCTTCCGTTAACCAGTTTGAATGATCGTGGGTTTAAGACTTTCTGTTTTAATCCGCTGAAGAGCTTTAGACCAGAGTTCCATGAAATTGACATCATTAATGTGTACCCAGAAGTTAAATGGTACTTCCCTAAAATGAAACCAGGACAGCTATTATGTACACCGTTGCATAGTGGAGGAAATCCGTTGTGCGCCTACTTTGTTAAAGAAGTCAGCAGACAAAGCGAAGTAGTATATTATACTAAGTGTTGGTAATATGGGCAGTCTTAAACCAGGTGCAACATACATTTATGAACGTCAAGGCGGGACAATATATGCTCGCGAATTTGGCGCACCTCATGAAGAGAGATTCGCTATAGGTTGGGATTGGGAACCAGAAAACAATCCAGCAAGAGTTAGAGGAGCGAGCGTGGACGATATTAGAGAATCACACCTTTGGCACGAAATTAAAAAAGCATCACTAACCAATCCTGCTTTACATGAAGCAATTGAACGTGTTAAAATATTATATTACTTGAGCCAAGAAAAAGATGCCACTTGATATTAAACGTGAACTAGCAGGTGTAGATCTTAGAAATTACGATTTCTATGATAAGTTACCTCCAGAAGAGCAAAAAGAATTCTCACCATATGTGTTGATGCGATACGTATCAAATGTTGATGGCGATAGAGATGCTCAGGAATATTTTATTGAAATGACTAATGAGCTAGTCAATAAAAATCACTGGGTGTTGAGTAAAAATCATAAGGCATTGTTGTGGAAACTGTTTGCAGGATGTGGTGCAGGTGTTAAGATGTATCACCCATATCTTAAAGCAAATTCAAAAGAAAAAGCAAACAAGATTGAAAAGTTGCTTGTAGAATTGTACCCAGCGGCCAAACTATCAGACATCAAATTACGAGCTAAGATGATGACTAAAGCAGACAAAGAAGAACTGTTTGATAAGATGGGTTTTGATAAGAAACAACGAAAAGAATACGAATGATGCAATTAGCAGACCAACCGTTTAGCTGTACACATTGTGGCAAGGCTTTCATGAAAGAAAAGACCTTGTTTGCCCACATGTGTGAGCCAAAGCGCCGTGCTATGCAACAAAGTGAAAAGCGTGTACAAGCAGGCTTCATGGCATTCAATCGTTGGTTTAGACTCGCACAAGGCAGTAAGAAAGATAAGACATACGAAGATTTTTGTAAGTCAGCATACTACAATGCCTTTGTAAAATTTGGCAGTTTCGTTAATAACGTAATGCCATTGTATCCAGAAAAGTTTGTAGACTTTGTGATCAAAAGCGGAGTTAAACTAGACCATTGGTGTCGTGACGAACTGTACGAAACATATCTGTATGAGATGTTAAAAGTTGAACCAGTTGAAGCTGCCGTACAACGTACTATCACAACAATGATGGAGTGGAGTGATTCTAGCGGAGCCCAGTGGTATCATTATTTTAACTATGCAAACTTTAATCGTGTAGTGCATGATATTCGCAACGGTAAGATCAGTGCGTGGGTGATTTTAAACTGTGCCACTGGCAAAAGTATGTTAGAAAATTTCAATGACGAACAACTTGAACTTATCCAGCCAGCACTTGATATTGCCTATTGGGTCAAACACTTTAAATCAAATCCAGCTGATGTTGCCTTGGTTAAGGAAATATGCAAGGAGAGCGGAATTGACTAAACCATTAGCTACTTCTCAAGAGTTGCAAGACTTTTGCCAAACATTTGAAGCTCATGCAGAAAAAAGTCCACGAGTATTTAGACGTGCAGTTAAACACGAATACAATTGGTATTGTGATCCGGACGCTCTATCAACCGATGATTTTGGTTCTTATCAGATGAAGATAGAAAATATTGAAGCATTAGCAATACATATTCCTTATCATAGACTTGATGATTTTTATCAGGTAGTAAGTGATAAAAGAAAATATAAAGAGATGGAAATTAGGAATAGAGTGCCTGCCGTTAAGCTAGCATACGAACGTTATCAGATGTTGTTAAAGATGTGTGGCGGAGATTACGATGCCGGATATTGATATCGACTTTGCTGACAGAACTAAAGTGCTCGATGTTATTGAGCATATTCCTGCACGTATAGACACTCACAAAAAACATAACACAGGTGTATTTTGTCAAAAGATACCTGTTGATCCGATGACAGGGTTAGCTAGTATAAACTACAAAGAAGCAGAAGAAAGAGGCTATTTTAAAATAGACTTTTTAAATGTCAGTATCTATGAAAAAGTTAAAGATGAAGAACATCTCATCAATTTAATGAATAAGGAGCCACTATGGGATCTAATGGAACAGGACGACTTCACGAATCTTCTCTTTCACGTGAATGGGCACGGGCACGTATTGAGGCTGATGAAACCGAGAAGTATAGAACAGCTCGCGGCTTGTCTGGCAATCATACGCCCCGCAAAGAAACATCTCTTAGGGAAATCGTGGAAGGAAGTTATGCAAGACGTGTGGACGAAACCAACGACTGACGAGTACTACTTTAAGAAGGCTCACGCAATGGCGTATGCTATAGCGGTAGTAGTACAGATGAATTTAATTTGCGAAGAACTTAACGAACACGTCTAGGGTTTTTAACTAGCTGTATTGATTTACGTTTGATACGTTTTTCAGCTATGTCGCTAAGATTAACTGTAGGACCAAAGACTATTGTAACGTCTTTGCTGTTGAATGTTTTTATTGTAGGGCGGAATTGTAGCATGTCCGCTTTTAAGAATATGTTGATGGGTATTTTACGATTAGATTCCCACCACCAAACTTCGCCTAGTTCTAGAAATCGCTGTTTCTCTAGATCTGTACGAATAACCCCGAGATCATATATGCTGGTAACATTCATATCGTAATTTATAATGATACCGACGTATTCCTCATCACAGGATCTTATACAAGTAATAAATGGAAAATTTTGTTGAAATTGGTCAGTTTTTTGTGCTGTCATTATCTAATAAATACGTATTATGAACAAGTTACCAGTCTATTTATATCCCAATACTTTAACGGTACTGCTAGATTTGGACGAAAATAGGAGCACGAATAACGTTATGTATCAACGCAAACTAACCATCCAAAAAGGTTACAGAGATAGTATCCAAATCCAGTTTAAGAACTCGGATCAAAAGCCTTTACCTCTTTCTTCAACTACTTATGTATTTGATATGATAGACCCTGACGGAAGAGAATTAGTATTAAGCAAACCGTTAGTAATGATAGACGATACTGTGGTCTATACATTAAATCAAGCTCAGACTGGAACTAATGGCACACTAACATTTGATAACACTACAGGTATTATTCCTGGACAGGCTGTAACAGGGTTTGGCCTACAAGCCAACACTATAGTAACCAATGTTCAAAGCGGTACAGTCAGCATCAGTGCACCTACTATCTATCAATTAACAACTTCAACAACGATTACATTCAGTACTGTGGCTAAACGTGGTCTAGCTCTAGCACAGTTTGAACCAATTGAAACTATTAACCTATCATCAGGTGACTACAAGTTCATAGTTAAACAAGACAACGGTGATGGTACATTTACTCCTGCGTATGCTAACACTTACTATGGCATCACAGGCGAAGTTAGTGTTGTAGATGACGGATTCCCAATTGGATTCCCAGTACAAACAATCGCACGTAATCAACTTACTACCAGCGGTAGCCAATTCAATAGAACATTTGGCACACAAGGCTATAATTTCTATTCAGGTTGGTTCCGTCCAATATCACATTCTGTAACTACATCAACAGCGCAGAGCGTTTTAATTGCTCTAAGCAATTTTGCTGGAACAGTTACAGTTGAAGGTACATTAGATAACGTACCTAGCGGAATTGGTGCCGCTAATGCTCAAGCATTCACCATAACCAACTATGTTTCTACATTACCTACACAAGGAAATGTCCAATTAAGTTGGAACACAGCAGCCGTAGCCATTCGTGTAGTGGTTGTACCTGCTAGTGATGCATTTGGTAATAATTATTATCCAAGTGGCAATCCGCCCGGAAGCAATATCAATCAATTCCCAAGCGGTTTCGTTGACTCTATCCAATATTTCAGTTAAAATAGCAGTATGAATCTCATACTCGCAACTGTACAAGCAGCCTTGCCACCTAAACGTAAAATTACGCCTAGTGGCTGGACCAGCTTCAATGCGGTTTGCTGTACACACAATGGCGAAAGGCCAGATAATCGTAAGAGAGGTGGATTTTTACTCAGTGGCGATGGCTTCCAATACCACTGTTTCAACTGTAACTTCAAAGCAGGGTGGACTCCTGGTAAAACACTAAGTAAAAACACTAAAAATCTCTTGAAGTGGTTAAACATATCAGACGAAGAAATCAACAAGTGTGTCATTGAAGCACTAAAAAGCAAAGATGAGATCCAAGCAACACCTGTGCCTAAGAATTTTGTCATTGAGCCAAGACAATTACCAGATAATGCTCTTCCAATAGAAGCATGGATGGACGCAGGTTGCGAAGAACCAGAATTTTTAGAAGTGGTTGCGTACATTTTAGACAGAGGCATGGAACTTGATTGGTACAACTGGCACTGGACTCCAGAAGCAGGTTATCGTGATCGTGTGATAGTGCCATTTTACCTAGAAAAGAAGGTTGTAGGCTATACAGCACGAAAAATACGACCAGGCAATCCAAAATATTTGACTCACATTAGTCCAGGTTATGTTTTTAACATCGACGCACAGGACTGGGATAGAAAATATGTGATAGTGGTTGAAGGGCAGTTTGACGCTATCGCGGTAGATGGTGTTGCTATTGGTCATAATGACCCAAATGAAGCCCAAATTTCCAGAATTAACGCATTGGGCAAGGAAGTCATAATCGTGCCTGACAACGACCGTCCTGGGGCTAAATTAATATCCGCGGCACTTGAAAATAATTGGTCAGTGAGTTTACCTGACTGGGGCGACGATGTAAAAGACGTTGCAGATGCGGTTAAAAAATATGGCAGAATTTACACACTTTTCACGATTTTACAGTATCGCGAACAAAATCAAATAAAAATACAATTACTAAAGAAGAAACTAGAACATGGCGCAGAATAATAAAGACACAGTGGTTCCAAATTACAGTTACGAGATACAAAAACTGTATCTTGAAATGTTTATGAGTGATGCAGTTACGTTTGTACGCTGTCAAAACATTTTTGATCCTGAAAATTTTGACAGAAAATTGCATGACACAGCCAAATTTATTACTGAGTATGTAAACGAATATAAAGTGATGCCAGAAGCATCAATCGTTAACGCTAGCTGTAACGTAGACCTTAATCCAGTTGAATTACCCGAAGAAAATTACTCTTGGTTGATGAACGAATTTGAGCAATTTTCACGTCACAAAGGGCTTGAACGTGCGATTTTAAAATCAGCTGATCTGTTGGAAAAAGGCGACTACGGTCCTGTTGAAAAGATGATCAAAGACGCTGTACAAATCAGTCTGCAGAAGGATATGGGTACAGATTACTTTGAAGATCCTAGGGCACGTCTTGAAGCATTGAAGAACTCAAATGGTCAAATTTCAACAGGTTGGCCCACTGTCGACAAGAAATTGTATGGTGGATTTAATCGCGGCGAATTGAACATTTGGTGTGCGGCATCAGGTGGCGGTAAATCATTATTCTTAGCAAACTTAGGCTGTAACTGGGCACTAGCAGGATTAAATGTGCTTTATCTAACCTTTGAGTTGAGTGAAAATCTAGTGGCTATGCGTATGGATAGTATGCTGACTAATATACCAACTCGTGAAGTTTTTAAGAACTTAGATGACGTTGAACTTAAGGTTAAAATGATGGGCAAGAGTGCAGGATCAGTACAGATCAAGTATATGCCATCAGGTAAAACTTGTAATGACCTGCGAGCTTATCTCAAAGAATATCAGGTCAAAAAAGGGCATAAACCAGACATTCTATTAATTGACTATTTGGACTTGATGATGCCAATGTCAGTCAAAGTTAGCCCAAGCGACCTGTTTGTCAAAGACAAATATGTGTCAGAAGAACTGCGTAACTTGGCCATGGAAACACAAGCTATCGTAGTAACAGCGAGTCAGTTAAATCGTGCGGCAGTTGAAGAAATTGAGTTTGATCACTCACACATTTCAGGTGGCTTATCCAAGATCCAAACAGCGGATAACGTGATTGGTATCTTTACATCAAGGGCTATGAAAGAGCGTGGACGCTATCAAATCCAGTTTATGAAAACTCGTAGTTCAAGCGGTGTGGGTCAAAAGGTAGACTTAGAATTTGACCTAGATAGCCTGCGTATCCGTGACTTGGGTGAAGAAGATGAAGGCAGTTTTGCCAAACCTAAACAGAGCATCTATGATGGCCTAAAGAAAACTAGCACAGTAGTAGACACAGAAACTGGGGAGATTAAAGATCCTACTCAGGGTATTGCTGTGAACAAGATCAAGAACGTAGCAGCAACTTCAAAAGTGCGAGAATTGCTGGCTAATTTAAATTCGGAAAAAGACTAAAACAGTTCAGAGATACGGGTAGTAACACATTGGTCTATGGCAAAAGCCCACTGTGATTCGCCCGTTTCGTTTAAGCAGATGTCTGCACTAGCGGGTGCAGTCAACCATTGATGTTTAGGCGTCCAGGGTGCTTCTCCGCTCATTTCACCATCCAACTGCCCAGCTGACCAAACAGCTAGCCCTATACCAGCTCTCCACAGTCTAGGGCCTTCACCCCCTGCGATAGCGGCCAATATTGAACGATCACCTGTGATACCCAATTCGTCATTGATGCGTAGGGTACTGGTGCTGAACCAATCTAGCGTATGCACTACCTGTACCCTATTAGATTCTACAGGACCCCCAATGTACACAGGCTCATCTAGATCGCTGTCAATACCAGCAGCAGTCATGATAGCGGCCATGTTGACCGTGATACTGCGTTTGTTAACTACAACACCCCAAGCACCCTGAGCTCCATGCTGGGCAACTAGTATGACACTTTTAGCAAAGTGCCCATCAGTATTTTGTGGCTGTGCTACCAGCACTTGACCCATTAAATTTTGTTTGTCCGTCATAGCCATATTTAATCAATAAATACACCATGACTAACCATTTTGAAGTTCCGGCCCAACAGCATGATCAACTGAACCCTGCTATATGGGACGGCCAAGATCTAAAACCCCAAGTACAGCTGACTCTACTGCGTATAGCACGTGAGTACTATCGTTTTCTAGATCTAGACATCAAAATAGACGACATAGTCATATCAGGAAGTCAAGCCAACTATAACTATTCACCGCACTCAGATCTAGATCTGCATCTTATAGTAGACTACAGTCAAGTTGAGTGTGATTTGCCAGTAGACGAACTGTTCAAGACCAAACGTGATCTATGGCGTGAAGAGCATCAGATACACATATACGGTATACCTGTAGAGCTGTACGCAGAAGATCGCGCTAAACCAGCTACCAGCAGTGTATACAGTATCATGGACAATCGTTGGATCAAACGGCCTGAAAAGATTGACAATCTTGATTTAGATATTGCTCACATAGAGTCTGTATGCACCGCTTGGATACGTGTGATCACACACAGTCTACGCACTCGTGATATAGACGCTATTGAGCGAACCAAAAATCTACTATGGGCTTATCGTCGCCAGGGACTTCGAGTCCACGGTGAAATGGGTGAGCCAAATGTAGTTTTTAAAGCTCTTAGGAACGCAGGAGTAACAGATCAACTGTTAACAGCTCTACGCGGTCTTAAGGATCATAAACTTAGTTTAGAAGGACTATAAAATGAAAAAGTTATTAGCTATCCTCGTATTAGCAGCAGTCGCAGCAACACCAGCCGTAGCAGCAGAAAAAACCAAAGCTAAAGCCACAAAAGCACCAGCTGTAGAGCAAAAGAAACATCCGCACTACGAACACAAAAAGGCACCTGCTCCTACTACTGCAAAAAAGAAAAAGTAATAGAAACAGTCAACATAAGCAAAATTAGGTCTATATACTAGACCTTTTTTTGTGGAGTCAAACAGGCAAAAACAGAACCGTTTAGGTTCAAAAATGCACCAAATTTGAGCCAGAATCAGGCCGAATCAAGCAAAAGAGAGCGCGAAGCGCCGAGCGAAGCGACAAGCGGTTAAAGAGATTTTTAGTGGCTATTATGTATACGGATAATGATTCCGGTCTATACGTAGCCCAAAAAACTGCTAGCGTAAAATTTTCAATGCACCAAATCTATTTTGACTGAAAGTCTACAGCTTATTGTAGCTTTACAGCGCAAGTGTCCAAATCCATCCTATACACAAGCCCGTGCCAAATGACCATATCGCAGCTAGCACAAGATAGCCAATGTATAGCCATTCTTCTTGACGCATGTGATAATTGCGCTGATATAATGCGTTAAAGTACTTCAATCGTGTAGACCTCCAAGTTCGTAGTTAGTGGACTCTACCGGTGGACATGTGTCTGCAAAGCGTAGTGCAAACTCCGTATACGCTAGTGAGTGAGGATCAATCCAAAAGCGAGTACGATTAGCGTGTATTTCACACGTAAGCCCGTAAGACTTAATAAAGCCAAATACATCGGCTAAGTGGGGATCACGATTTAATATGTAGTACTGCAGCATATAGTGAGAAGGCTATTGCGCCAGTAGATACTGTATATAAGCTAGATATTCTTCTAGCGTGTAGTCAGGGTGGGGAATGGGAACATACATAAGGCTTGTATTTACAGACCGGTCTATAGTGCGGGTAAAAATTTGGGCTACAGTAAAAAAAGGGAGTGGAGAACCTAACCCCTGGTGATTTTAATCTAACTGGTGGTGTTTTTAAGGAATAATTTGCATGCCAACTTTTGCAAGCGCAAGCAAGCGGGCGGGAGCACCCCCTGGTGCCCCCATCTGACCACCACCACCTCTATGGTCAACCTACGCTAGAGCCTCATCAATAGGTTTCAGATCAAAGTCGTAACCTTCACCTTCTAGCTCTGAGACTGCTTCGTTGAACAGGCTTTCCCACTCACGCACAGTCGCGGCCCGCTTGATATCCTTGGCTCGCTTGCGCAGTGCTGTGCCCTTTTGATACATCTTAGGATAATGCTCTGCACAGTATACACTGCTTCCCACTAAGCTCTTACAGCCACAGTAGGGTGTAGGCTGTGTACGACTGTGTAGATCGCGTGGGTCATAGTCTGGGCCTAGGTATTGACAGCCTAGGCTGCGTACTATGTATAAGTCCTTGTCCATAAGTATCTCCTTAAGTGCGACGCATACAAGTTGTCTTGGCCATAGCTTGCCAGTTAAGCGGAAAGCTCTTACGCAAGTCTGCTACCTTGAGTACCATACGCAGGGATAGCTCACGCAGCTTGCTCTTGTTACTATCAATGAATGCGATCAGCTCATCCTTGACCACAGGTTCAAACTCATAGTGATCCAGCATGCCACCATCGTTGACTACCTGCTTGATACGCAAGATCTTCTCGCGATCAGTATCCATCTGTAGATCGATATAGTGACAGCGTGACTCTAGTGCGTCCAAGTGATCACGCAAGCGTTTGCTCTTCACGTGCTCAAACTTGATGTTAGTGATAAAGATCGCTGCGCCCTTGAACTCGAATGAGTTAGGCACTCCTTCTGAACGTAGTAGACGGCTGTCAGTGTTCCAAGCGATAGTACGCTTCTTGCTAGAGTCTAGTGCGCCCTTTAGGATGTTCAGGGAGAGGTCTTCCATAAGGATCGAGTCACAGTCATCAAACACCAGCACGTGGTTTTTGTCTGAGAACTCGTAGAGCTTTGAGTAGAGTCCAATAGCTGACATAGCACCCTTGACGATCTCATACTTGGGCTTACGCTCGCCTAGTGTATCAAACAGGCCGTCTTTAGATAGCACAGCTTCAACACCGTGTGATTTACCTACACCTGGAGGACCTGATACGATCATAGCACGGACATCACCTGACTTCACAGCGCGGGTCATGTCAGTGAGGATATCAAAACGCTCTTTGAGACGAGCAAGGATCTCTTCGTCTGACTCTTTGGCTACTTCACGCTCTCTGAGTGCGATAGCTTCTTTGTCAAATTCCAGCACAGTTACTGCTTTTGATGCTTTTGCTTTAGTTGCCATTTAGTTGCTTCCTGTAGTGTTTAAATGTGTATTATACTATCGTTTTCGTATGTTGTCAATCAGTTCTAGGGTTGATTCTTCCACATGATCGCAACCGTCTAGGGTCACAGCTACCATCATGTTGAGCACCACACGGGCATCAGCACGTGATCCCTCGTTGAGGGTTTCAACGAATCTCAAGACCTGATCACGGCCTTCCATCATCCACAGAACGTCTGCGATCGCACGTTGCCTGCGGGTGAGTCCTTCAATCTTGATCATATTATGCCCCATAGTATACAGCGTCCTGATCAGCAGCTGAGTCTGCGTAGGTGTTCAGTTCAATCATACGCAGATCCAAGTAGTCAAACTCGGGTTCTGCGTAGGTGATCTCACCCTCATACTCCTGCTGTGATCTTTCAAACTCTGAGAGCCATCCATTGTCTTCCACGTGGACTCCTAGGATGTATTCGCGGCAGTAGTCGTTTGATCTTTCGATATCACCGCGGACCATATCAACGATCACTTCAGTGTCCACGTTGCGAGGAACATTGGTGATCTTGTAACAGGAGCCGCCCTTCATCTTCCAGTGCTGAGGGCACTCACCCTCGCCATCCCACGCATGGGCGCCATAGTTCTCCATGTACTGCGTGTCAATTACTAGAATCATTCGAGCTCCTGTTTTGTTAGTGTATGTGTAGTATTATACTACAGGTTTTACCGTTTGTCAATACGGATGATTACACCCTGTGGCGTAGAAACAACACCATACCCGTTAGCCTCAAACAAGCAGATCACCTGTTTAGCCATAGCATCCTTAGCACGAGCTCCCTCTGCTTTGATAGCGATGAACTTCTTGCGGTAGTTGATGTAGAGTTTTGAGTAAGAGAACGCTGTGTCTAACAGATCGCGGGCTGTGATAGCCTTACGCTGTTGTTCAATTGAATATGTGCTGCGATTGTTTGAGTTGCGACGCTGTGCATCCATAGCTGCTGCAAATGCAAATCCGCCTGCTTCTTTAGTGTCTAGTTCTTTCATTTCTCGCTCCTGTAGTGTTAGTGTATGTGTAGTATAGCATCAATCTATCTGTATGTCAACGATTTTACCATCTCTAAAGATGAAATATTCGTTGATAGCACCGTAGTAGGCCCAGATACAGTCGTTGCCCTGGGAGAGTGTGTAATGCTCTACTCCCCGCTCTTCGTAGTGAGCTGCTACCAGCATGACCTCTAAGGGGTTCAACGTGGGTGCTATCCTGATCATCCCCAATCCTTCTTATCACCGTACTGTTCATTGTAACGGTAACCAGCCATGTACTCAGCCACTGATTCTTCGTCAGTAACCGCTACACGATCCCCTGAATCGCCACCAACACCGCCATAGTGTGGGTTAGGGCTGCGATCATAGTAACTGTCTGCTGAGCCACGATCATACAAGCTGCCGTGACGATCGCGTACGAACTGGGGTCCCTTCAGGGCGCGGATGATCCGCTCTTGTTTTGTGAGTTGTGGATACATATTAACCTCCAAATGCCAACATACCAACGATAAAACCCAACGCAAAGATGCAGGTGTAGCCTACTAGCTTGTCGCCCTGTTCAGGGGTTGGGACCGGGATTGCTTCAATTAGTTGCTCTAGTTTACGACCGATTAATTCCATTTCTGCTCCTAGTGTTTCAGTGTATGTGTAGTATAGCACAGGTTTTACCGTTTGTCAACCTAAATTAGCATGAAGGGCTGGATCTCTGGGATACCTTCCATGCTTTCGCCCATCTCTTCCGGTGTGTTGAATGAAGTACTGAACACTGGCATAGCGTCATCTACATCGCCGGCATAGACCATAGCGGGCAGGGCCAACTGCTCAGGTGTTAAGGTTTCAATGAATGCTTTGAGTTCTTGGTAGGTAATCTGCATATCTGCTCCTTAGAGTTTAGTGATAATCCAGCATTTGATTGCAAATAGGGCTAGGACTGCGAATGTTGCTCTTTGGAATTGGATTATTTGCCACGCATAACCTCCATGATATAGTTGACTACAATGAAAAGTACCACGCCAAGCAAAAAGTAATATAAGTGTTCCATTTCGTTTGCTCCTACGTTTTGTTAGTGTAAGTGTAGTATAGCATCAAAGGTAAAACCTGTCAACCCCTAGAGTGTTGTATTTGTGCCACAAAAGGTGAACCCCGGAATATCTTGCGATAGACCGGGGTTCAGGGGTTTGCCTGGGACACTACCCCCAGGACTTGGAGCGACTGTTTAGAGTGTGATGCCCATTGCGGCAGCTTTGTAACCTAAAGCTACGATCTGACGGCTTGGACGACCCAACTCATATTCTGTAACGGTAACGCCATTGCCAGCTTTGCGGCTGTTAGCGTAGACTGCGTAACCAGCTGCACGAAGACGGCTTGCTTCTGCGCTCAAGTTGCCTACGCCAAAACGCTTCTTAGCTTCTGAAGCTGTTAGCTTCTCACCAGCTTGAAGAGCTGTAAATACCTTACCAGTTTTAGTTTCTAAATTGATACGTTTCATTATTGTTATTTCCTCTATTAGTATTGATGTGTACTCACATCGTAGAACTATTGTAACACAATCCTATACCCTATGCAAGACCTTTTCTTGCCATTTCTAACTGATGCTGTTTAGCCATGTCCCAAGCACGGTTCAGATTAGGTCCGCCTGAGAGTTTATCAACTAGGTAATTCCAAATAGGGCTAGACCCTACTACTTCTTCTGCGGGTTCCCACCAGTTGTAATCGATCTTAGGTCCTTCATTGATCGTTCCCGTTTGGCGTAATCCCGTTTCCTTTAGTCTTACAGCGTGTTTCCACTTGCGTAAGATGATCTGCTCATTGAGGCGCCACTTGGTTAGTGCCCAGTGATCCTCGGGCTTTTCCCACGATTCTAACCGCTTGATCGCCTCACGAGTTGCATCTAGACGAGCGCCTAGACGCTCTATTTCATACGATGCGTTACCCCAGTCCTTGTAGAACTCAGGGGTAATGTACTCAGTTCTTTTCTTTTTTGATCGAAACATTAGCACGGAAGAACGCTCCTAGAATAACAACAGCCAACCAAGTGTCGAAGCTGTATGCGATTGTATATCCTGTGAACAGGGTGTTCCAGGCCCAGATAGTTGCCAGTGGACCGATCACGATCAACAGCACAACGAAAGCGATGAGACCCAAGATAGCAATAAGTGATTTCATAATTTGTTCCTTAAAATTGGGGGAACTAGTCCCCCAGTGATCACATCAACGCTGAACCAACAGCTGCTTCTGCCTTGGCGATCGCCTCAGCTTCAGTCTGTACAGCTGCTTTCACAGTTGCTTGACCAGTTGCTGTCTTAGCTTTGGCCTGTGGCTTTTCTGCAACAGTCTTTGCCTTAGCTACGGGCTTGGCCTTAACAACAGTTACCCCGCGTTTATCAGCGGCAGCTTCCAGTGCGGCTTGTACTTCTTTGTTACCGTTTGCGAAGTCAATGCTCATCAAATAGGCAACAGCAGCTTCTTTGGTCATTGGCTCACGAAGCTCAACGATATCGATATCCTTGTGACCATTCTTAGCAAGTACTTTGACACGTAGCGCATCATTGCAAAAACGTACCTTGAACTCGCCATTCTGACGTGAAACACCTGCATGTGTAAAAACTGACATAACTAACTCCTTCTGTGTGTGTAAAAAATCTGTTAGAAACTTCTCTAACTGTTAATAGTATACTACCAAACTGCTCAAATGTCAAGCTGTTTGTTGTGGCTTTTCTGCCACAGTCAATCTAACCCAACCATCGACGATCGCTCCCAAAGGTGCGGTGTCAACTCCTTCCCAATCGAGCTCATCGTCTGATAACTCGACTTCGTACTCGGGGTCCTCATAAACAACAGCGAATCTACTCATCGTATGCTTCCTCTCCCATTTCAGTTACTTTCTCTTCCACAACGCCAAGATCGACGATGCGGGCTGTCTGCTCTTCATTGCTCACACCCTGGAAGGCTGTGCGGAATGACTGATTCTCAGCGAGGAAATCAAACACATCCTCACGCTCCCAGTTGTCAGGAACTTCGAGCTCTTGTGTTAAGAGTGTTTCAACTCGTACTGTTTTCATACAGTCTCCTCCACGTTAACTGTCTTGAGAGCCTCTGTGAGAGGTACAAGACCTTCCTTAATTACGCCAGCTGTTTCATATACAGCGCCAGCGTACCATACTTCATCCTTCATGATATAGTAGTACTCAGCGCCACAGTTGTGAACCTGATCAAGGAACTCTTCAAATGTGTGTGCTACCTTCCAGCTAGTGTTTTCTTCGCCACGATCTCGACCGTAGAATGTGCAGGAGTCGCCGTGTTCCGTCTCAAATGCTGCCGCTTGATCTTCTGGGATATCCAGCTTGCTGAATGCGTGTTCGACCCCAATGTTAGCTCGCAGGCTACTCAAGTCTCCCAGCGCGACCAAGTTGTTGGCCTTTGTGCTATCGTAGTGCTCTTGCAGGATAGCGCCATTGTGTTCAAGATAGCCGTCCCAGTGACAGTATACAGACTTGACCTTGTCACCGTGCATAACGCCAATTCGTGATCTAGTTCCCATTTCAGCTCCTAGTTGTTCAGTGTATGTGTAGTATAACACAAGGGGGCCTAAATGTCAAGCCCCCTGTGTTGCGTTATTACAACGCCTCGTAGTTAGCCAATGCTTCGCTTGCAGTTGCGTCCAGCATTACCGCATCCAATGCTTTTTGGCGCTCTGCTTTTAGCGTTGCTTTGTAAGCGTCCAACTCTGCTTTCTTTGCTTCCATAGCAGGCCATACAACATCGTTCGGAGTTAAGTAAGCGTTAGTATTGTCCTCCGTGCCCTCTTTAAGCGTAATCTCGCCTGCTTTAATCGCCGCAAATACTGTGCCCCATGTAGGGCTCTCAGGGCGTCCAGCAGGGCCATAAAGCTCAGTTGCCTTTGCTTTAATTTTGTCAGCAGTAATCTCGTCCAAACGACGGATAAAGTAGTTGCGTTGTTCAGTTGTCATTTCCATTTAAAGCTCCTTTGTGTTAAGTGTTTAAGTGCATAGTATAGCACAGGATTTACCAGTTGTCAAGCTCTAATTAATAACCCTACAAGGTAAATGGTTAATAGTGCACCGTTAATCACTATCAGATTCAGCTCGCGTATACGTACGGCCCATATCAAGTACAACAACGCCCCGAGATTCAGCAGCACAACGTTTGCTGGATCCAGTTTGAGAGCTGTACATAGAGCCCCTGCTAGTGTAACAGCACAAGCTGTCCACTTTAAAATATTATCTAACAAGGTACCACTCCTCTCACTGTAGCATATAGTATAGCACAGGTTTTACCAAATGTCAAGCCTTTGCGTAAAAAATGTGCTGCCCAATCCGTTGTATTTTCACAACACTCTTGGCCCAGACTGGCTCTTTGATGTAGTCAGCGTGGTAAAGGATGCTGTCCTTCAGGTTAGCCACGCGATAACCATCGGCTAGCACACTCCTGGCCACCTCACGGCTCTGAGTCCACAGCGGACCCTTAGGCTGGGCATAACGCTGTTTCTTGTAAAGAGTCCATGAGAACTGACTAGGGGCATACACGACCTTACAGATGTTATGACCCCACCGTCCATCGCGCAGCCTATTCAGGGTGACCTGAGCAACAGCGAACTTACCTAGGGTTGGTTCAACTCCTGCTTCGTGATAGATGTTCTTGGCCAAGCAGTCTTCATCAGCCTTCGTGTAACTGATACGATCGTTCGTCTTGATGATGTAGGCCTTGATATCCTGAACATCCTCATGGACAGACTCGATCTCCATCTGCTGGAAACCAAGAACCGCCACAGCGACGGTTCCGGTTATGATCGTAGTGAGTTTACTCACTGTCGGCCTCCATAGACTCATACTCAGCCATAGTCTCTGAAATGCCAAACATCTCGTCAAGCACAGCAGGGATCTCATCAACAACAGCATCACTTGAACCTGGCAACTCGTAGAACTCATCGTTACCGTTGTCCCAGATGCCTGCAAAGTTCATGCCTGGCTCGTAGTAATAAGCACGGACCTCAAAGCCTTGCTCAACCAATGCTTCATACACACCAATAGGTGGACTCCACGCACTATCAAAGCACAGGGTCGTATTGTCCTGGCCTTCTTCAAGCTCGATCTGATCACCGTCACCACCACAGTCCCACTTGGTGCCCCACTCATTAACGCAGAAGTCATACCAAGTCTTGTAACCGTGTGTCTCAAGATTACGCTTCTCTTGTGCTTCAAGCTCGATCTGTTTAGGATCATTGTCATCACCTACGCGACCAGCCACGATATGAAGATCTGAAGGCACTGGAATAGCATAGGAACAGAACTTACCATCATTGTAAGCCTCAACGAGGGCCTTGAGTTTAGCAGGATCTTTGTGTGCGATCTCTACTGTGTTATTGCACCAATTTGGCATATCGTCTCCTTAAGCAAATACGGGTTTAGAAAGAATCTCGTCCTCTACCAACTGGTAACAGGCGTTGAGAGTCAGTTGCATGATCAAGTAGGCCTGGGCCTTCTCTTTGGCATTCATTGACTCAACATACTCCTGCAACTCTGGAAGAGTCTTAGTTGCGAACAATCCACTGCGTGGGATTGGGTTTTGGACTGCATCATAGATACCGCTCATTTTCTGCTCCTTTTCGTTTAGTGTATGTGTATATTATAGCACAGGTTTTACCATTTGTCAACCGTGGGTGACTTCAGTGTTTTTCAGGGCCTCGTGACGCATGACGTAGAAGCGGAACAACAAGTTAGGATCTACACGGATATCACCATCCTCGCTATTGTCGTCTAGATCTGCCCCTAGAAGGATTTCAATGGCCAACTCGCCGAGTTCTTGTCTAGTCATTTTCTGCTCCTTTTCGTTTAGTGTATGTGTATATTATAGCACAGGTTTTACCACTTGTCAACCAATAGTTGCCAGCTGTTGCGTTTCTGCCACATGCTTACAAGTGCCTCGGAACTTGAATCCCGGGCATGTGCAGGTCTGAGCTGCTGTATCCACCTCGTAGACTTCGCCCTTAGAACCGGTCACCGTCTTTGTGCTCGCTGCAGCGACTGGGGCGAACTCTTTGACCTTAACAAATGTTCTCCTACGCAGATCGAACCTCAATGGCTTGGCAAAGACCTTGTGTTCGTTAGATCCAGCCATCACATAGGCATGACAGTTGTCACCTTCCATCAAGTAGAGATGGTTGGGTGTGGCTTCATCCCACACCGTAGTTTCACGCATCCACTTCATCACATGCTCCAGTAGGCTTCTGAACTAGGCGAACAATAGCGAGGAGTATCATAGCGTTCCTGATACTCTGCTCCGCCCATCAAGTTGGTGCGGGTCACATAGGTCTCGTAGATCTCAAAGCGGTAACCTTTGCTGGCAGGATACTTCTTAGCATAGACCTCTGCGATAGCTGCGCGGTCTGCTGTGGAATGATCTACCTTGCGATCCAATCGTTCTCCCGTCTTCTTGCGGGCATCCTTTTTGTAAAGTTCTACTGTATACATCTTGCTCTCCTTAGTGTCTAGTGTATAGTATAACACAGGTTTTACCAAAGGTCAACCAAAAAAACGGGGTGTTGCATATAAACAACACCCCACAAAGGCCAACGTTGCGTTGACCGGAGCAATTAATCAAACCAACCCTCCCTGGGATGCTACAAGGTAGCTTATCATCGTTTGACCCAGGGTGGGCGGTATCCTTTAGTCCAGTCTACTACCAGCATAGGCCTTCAAGCCCAACTTGGTTAGGTACTCTGCGTAGGCATAGGCGCCTGCTTCTTTGACTGAAATGCTCTGTGTAGGGATGCCTGCTGGGTCCCACATGCTAAGGCATTTGGGTTTGTAGTCCTTGCGGAAGCCTGCGGCCAATAACTCCTTAGCCTGCTTTGAATTGGTGCGATCCACATAGACCTCAACCCAACCAAAACCACATGCATCACGCTCGCCGACTTTCGCGTACATTGCCTGGCCAGCTTGCTCGGCAAAAACCTTACCTGCTTTGATGAATTCTGCTGTAACCATTTTCAACTCCTTTAGTGTATAAGTGTATAGTATAGCACAGGTTTTACCGCTTGTCAACCACTGAATGAATACGGATTACGAATCCAGTGGTGTCCTTCTTAGCACGGCCCTTGGCCTTCAAGCCAATGATGCCCACTTTGGGATCTAAGAAGCGTAGGTCCGTCTCGTCCGCTGAGAACACTCCCTCTGGGATCTCATCGTAGACCACTGCCACGTTCATGCCCTGAGCAACAGCCTTAGGCACGTCTGCTGCGTTACCATCAGCGCGGCTGAACGTGAGATGATAGTTCTTTAAGTGGGCGACCTTGCGTCCTAGTACTTTAGTATAGTCATAGAACTGTACTTCAGGAAACTTTTGGATGATACCGTACTTTTCCCACGCAAGATCACTCGTACCATTCAGACGAAACACTGGCTTCAATCCCTGCTTTTCAGCGAACTTGATGCCCTTGCGGATGTCAGCCTCTAGATCACGTAAGAACCCCTCGCGATCATTAAAGAAGTATTCAGTCTTACGTATACGAGCCTTTTGGATAGCATTCGTATTCTCACCCTTCTTAAACATGCCTCCACGTCCGGCGGTATTGAGGCAAGCGGCAGTGCAGCCAGCTGTACGTTTGGGGCATACTTCTCGACCGCTTAGATCAGCGGGCGCCAAATGCAGGATGAATGACAAGTAACCTAGCTTAGTACCCTTTTGGATCTTAGGGTTCGCAGTGCTTAATAGTTTGAACATCGTTGCTCCTTTTTAGTGTATGTGTACATTGTAGCATAGGTTTTACCACTTGTCAACCCCTTATGCTGTACAAATGCCTCTCTCGATAAGATCACGTGCTGTACGGCCGAACCATCCCTGGAGGCTCCAAGCCATGCCAGTGTCAATCAAGTGCTGCCAAGCAGCTATGATCTGATCTTCTGATTCAGCTTCAACGAAGCCCTCTGCTATGCCTACTGCTGTATATGAGTCCATTGTCGCTCCTTTCAGTTAACTAGCCATAACTATAGCACAGGTTTTACCAGTTGTCAACCGAAAACATCCTTGCGCAAAATATTGCGCAAAACCCTGTAAAATGCGCAAAATATTGCGCAAATAACAGGATAAAAAATGGGCACCCAAAGAGTGCCCTAGGGTTATCTCAAACGGACCCAGCCGCAGAAGTTCTCGTAGTCGTATACAACATTGTCGCTATAGACTATGAGCCCGCCTATGTCCTCGCCGTCTGCTACATGAAACTCCCGTTCAAAACGCTCTGTAAGCGTCTCAATT